>MDTC01107917.1_pt1 | contig 25586 bp, 22 predicted proteins | sample 811181 | NCBI WGS metagenome assembly MDTC01 (sample SAMN05326644, study PRJNA326480) | marine metagenome | isolation source: seawater | place: Pacific Ocean: North | collected 2011
GGCTCATCAAATTCAAAATCTTTATTTATTGTAATAGCATTTCCTAATATTTTATATTCTTTATCTTTTATTGTGAAATCAATGATTTTCCTATTCATTACATTTTGGTTCTCTATCCATTTGTAGTTCTGAATAATATGAAATTTTTCAATTTTAAAATTAGATTGTTTTGGACCAGTAATCTCGAATTCAAATGATTTAATGATGTATGAACTATCTTCAATAAATAATATTCCATTGAGAAGAGGATCATTTTTAAACCTTGGAGTTATTCTTATTTTATGAATCTTGTTAGCATCATTTTCAAGAATAAAGCCTTGATAATCATACTTATAATATGTTCTTGAAGAATTCGAAATGGGAGAAATAACTGGATTATTAGTAATTTCTAGTTCGATATTATTTTTATACAAATCAAGTTCAAGTTCAATATAATTCATTAGTGATTCATATTCATCTCTAACTTTGTATTGAGGGGTGATGTTGTATTCGCCAAACTCCTCAAAAGACTGAATTATAATGTAGTCGTCCTTTGGTTTAGTATCTGCAAAATCATAATAGGCTTTAAAATCCCAATATTTTTTGTCGGGTATAACATTATATATTTGTCCATATGATTCAATAAACTTTAGTATGTCATTACTGAAATTTATATTTCTTGATGTGTCTAAGTCCCATACTTCAAGAGTGTCATTTCGCTTTAATTTGTATTGTCTTTTTTCAATTGAGTTTTTTGAGTATTGGGTGCATTTGTAACTTTTTTGTAGGTAATCTTTTTTAGTTTTTTTTGCTTTTTTAATTATTTCAAGAGCTTTATTTTTTGTGTTCGATACAATTTCTAGCTCAAGTAATTGTTGGTTATTTTGTTTTAGAGTAACATTTAAGTACACTGACTTCTCTGCAATTAGTACGCTTATTTCTTTACTTTCATATCCAATAGAGCTAAAAACTAAAACATGCTCTCCCTTACTAATTTCCATAAAATACTCGCCAAATGAGTTGGAACTTACTCCATAAGTTGTGTTTTTTATGTAGATAGACGAAAATGGAATTGCTAGACCTTGATCATCAGTTATTATGCCGCTTATGTGATTTGCTATTAAATTTGGCGAAAACTTAAAGAATAAAATTATAACAATAATTGTTTTTAATATCTTAAAGTTGAAGGGCAATTATTTATATTATTTTATCGAATAGGTTTATAAATTAAATAAATTAATTCAAATTTGTAAAAAAGTTTAAAATGTCTGTTTATAAAGATATAAAAAGAATTACAACCCATGTTCTTCAAGAAATGAAAAGAAATGGAGAAAAGATATCAATGCTAACAGCATATGACTATTCGATTGCTAAAATTGTAGATCAAGCTGGTATGGATGTTATTCTTGTTGGAGATTCTGCATCGAATGTAATGGCTGGTCACGAAACTACACTTCCAATTACTCTTGATCAGATGATTTATCACGCATCTTCAGTTATAAGAGCTGTAAAAAGATCATTAGTTGTCGTCGACCTACCATTCGGTAATTATCAAGGCGATTCTAAAGAAGCATTAAGGTCTGCAGTTAGAATAATGAAAGAGGCAGAAGCTCATTCTGTGAAATTAGAAGGTGGTAGAGAAGTTATTGAATCAATTCAGCGGATACTTTCTGCCGGAATCCCTGTTATGGGTCATTTAGGATTAACTCCTCAGTCAATATACAAATTTGGAACCTACACGGTTAGAGCTAAAGAAAAAGAAGAGGCAAAAATTTTAATTGAAGACGCTCTACTCTTACAAGATGCTGGCTGTTTTGCTTTAATTTTAGAAAAAATACCTGCAAAACTAGCTGAAAAAGTAGCCTCTAAACTTGAAATACCTGTCATTGGTATTGGCGCTGGTGGTGGTGTTGATGGACAAGTATTAGTAATGCATGATATGCTTGGGATAACACAAGAGTTTTCCCCAAGATTTTTGAGAAGATATCATAATCTGCACCAAGAAATATTAAATGCCTGCGGAAGCTATATTAATGATGTTAAGTCTAACGATTTCCCTAATAATAACGAGCAATATTAAAAAGTGAACATTACTGTTTTATTTGAGGATAATCATTTAATTGCTGTTAAAAAGCAGCCTGGTGATATAATTCAGTCAGATCAAACGGGAGATCAAACGTTAGCCGAAAAGGTAAAATATTATATTAAAAAAAAGTATAATAAACCTGGAGAGGTTTTTTTAGGAATAATTCATCGCATCGATAGACCTGTTTCAGGTGTAGTTGTTTTTGCTAGAACCTCAAAAGCACTTTCTAGAATGAATGAACTTTTTAGAGAAAAGCAAGTTAAAAAAGAATATTGGGCAGTAGTTGATGAAAAACCTCCTTTGGAGAGCGGAGTCTTGGTGAATTGGCTAAAGAAAAACCATGAAAAAAACCGATCAAGAGCTTATGAAAGTGAAGTTAAGAATAGTAAAAAGGCAGAGTTAAAATACGAACTTTTAGGAAGAAGTAAAAATTATTATTATTTAAAAATAACACCATTTAGCGGTAGACATCATCAAATAAGAGTGCAACTTAGTTTTATGAACTGTAAGATTAAGGGAGATGTTAAATATGGAGCGAAAAGGACTAATAAAGATGGTAGTATTCATCTTTTAGCTAGATCTATTGAATTTAACCACCCTGTTAAAAAAGAAAAAATTAAAATATTTACAAATCCACCAATAGATCCTTTATGGAACGAGTTTTTAAATCTTAGTAAAGTCTAATTATCTAGCAGCAATAAAACTGATTTCAATATTTACATCTTTGGGTAATCTTGCTACTTCTACAGTTTCTCTTGCAGGAAACGGTTCACTAAAGTAATTAGCGTAAATTTCATTCACCTCATCAAAATCATTCATATTTTTTAAAAAAATTGAGCACTTAAGAATATTTTCTTTCTCCATTTCTGCTTCTTTTAGTAAAGCATCAATATTTTTTAAAATTTGCTTAAGTTCTTCGCTTACAGATCCTATTTTTATTTCACCATTTTTAGGGTCTATAGCTATTTGACCACTTGCAATCATTAAGTTATTATGAATAATAGCTTGGCTGTATGGTCCAACTGGCTTGGGTGCATTAGGAATATTTATTGTTTTTTTCATCTTTAAGGTATGTTATTATCGTACCAAGTTCTTCTTCGTTGAAGTTTTAAGTCTTGTAACAGAGCTGATTTAACTCTTATTGTGATGTTGTAACTTTTCATTGCTCCAAATGGTATCCAATTTAGGCCCATTTGCCAACAATGTAAATCTCTAGCAATATCTATAGAGCTAAAACTAAATTCTTTATTAATAAAATCATAATTAGTCATGTAGGATATTTTCCAATTTTTGGTTAGGCTAAAATCACCTCTCAACGAAATACTTTGAGTAATGTAAGCTGTATCTATAATAGAACTAATACTTCTTCGGTAATCAATTTTGTAGTTTATATTAATAGACCAAGGAATATTAAAGTCTATATAAAGGTCATTATTATTATTAATCATATCTAATTCTTGTTCGGTACCTTTATTGCTTTTGTATGGTTTATTGTTTTTTCTTCCAGATGTGAGACTTGTTCCAATTGCTAAATTAGCAGATGTTATCGTTCCAATTTTTTTATTTGTAGAAAATTCAAATTTATTTGTTCTGATTCCTTCATTATATTTATACGGGTCAATCTGGCTGTTAAATCTCAAGTTTACTTTTTTCCATAGTGTAGTTCTACCAATTAATTGAATATTGTCAAGGTTGAAAGAATCTTTAATAATATCATATCCAGTAGTTATACTAAGGTTTTCTAATATTTTTGATTTTATGTATGATATTTTATTTGTTGTGTCTTTATGGTTTCTTCTTTTAAGCTCTAAAGAATTAATTAAGCTAAATCCAATTCTTCCTGATTCTGAAGAGCTTGGGGTTCCGTATATATTTGATGAGTAAGGTGAGTAGTTTAAGGTATTACCCAATGAATCATTTTGATAACTTGATAATGGATTATTATTTGGGCGATATGAGAAGTTTATATTTGGGGTAATAGTATGCCTTATTTTATATTGATTTTTACCTTGGAGAAATTTTGCAAACTGATAAAAGGCATAAATCTTAGTTGTAGCTGATGCACTCAAACTTTGAGAACTAAGACGACTAAATTTATTAATAGTATCATTAATTACTTCGTTATTGTTGAAATCCCAATTTTTATTTATTTGTTCTAAATACCATATTGAAGAAAGTTGATAAGCAGGGTTTATTGTTACATTCTTTCCAAAAAGTTTTATCGAACTTGAAGCTGAAATATTATGTTTCATTCCACTTCTTGATTTATCCAAAATTGTATTAAAACTATTTTGAAAAAAGTTCTGATTAGCTACGCTAAACTCATTCTTGGTATTTAACTGATAATTAACATTAGTTTGGTTAATCATTTCATGAATAAAGTTTTTATTAATTGTTTTTTTCCTTAGCATTTTAAGTGGGTAAAAACGATTTATGTTGTAAGAAATCTCTGGAACTGTAAATGTCATTAGACCAGTATTACTGTTTTGACTATGTCTTAAATTAGTGCTTAGATTTGAACTGATTTTACCTTTAAATTGCTTACTCCATGCAATATTAGAGTTGAAAGTATTACTTAGATAATTTGCTGTTGATATGTTGTTGTAATCATTTCTAAAATTAGTAGAAGTACCAGCATTTACTTTTGCTCTAAAATTACTTCCAGGATTAAATTTAGGATCATTTATGTGATTCCATCTTATGAAAAACTCTCTTGATTTAACATAGTTTGGAAACTGTTTTTCACCTTGAACTACGTTTCTGAAGTTTATTTGAAATTGACCATTGTATTTATACCTTACTTTGTAGGCTGTTGAATTAGAAATTCCCCACGATCCCTTGCTGTAAATATCACCTGTTAAAAGAGTACTTAACTTTCCACTATTAAATTGATGATAATACCCACCACCCAATAAATAAAAACCTAAAGCTTCTGATTCTCCATATGTAGGTATCACGATTCCATTTGAGTTTTTATTTTTTTGATTTGGTAAAAAGGCAAAAGGTAGTCCTAAGGGAGTAGGTATTTCTGCTATATGTAAATTAATAGGTCCAGTAACAATTTTATCATTTGGTTTTATAATTGCTTTTCTTAATTTGAAATAAAAGTGAGGATCATCCAAGTCACATGTTGTATAAAGTGCATTTCTAATATGTATATCTCCATTGTTTTGCCTTTTCACTTTCTGACCATGAATAAAACTTTCACCCTCTTTTAGTTTTACTTGATAAGTAATTCCTTTTTTTGTTTCAAAATTATATTTTAAAGAATCTGACGAAGTAGAAGTAGATCCATCAGAAAGAATGGGCAAACCAATTTTTGAATTTGTACTGTCTAAACAATACTTCGCTCTAACAGTTTTATTTTCAAAATTAAATTCTATAAAACATGCGTCAAGAATAATTTCGCCATAATCAATATGTGCGTTTTTATATAAAAATGTTTTTTTATTTTCTAAATCTAATATTATTGAGTCGTCAGCATAATAGTTGATGTTTCCATCTAATTGGCTCGATTCTTGTTTATATTCGTTTTGACAATATAAGTTAGCGCAGTTTATTAACAGTGAAAGGAGTATAATTAGCCGATAAAAACATATAATTTGATTAGTCGGCTTAGTACATTTGATTTTACTGATTTTTATGTAATATTCGCAGTTCAAAAATTTATTACAAAATTTAAAATAGATAAATAAGTTGAAAAATAATTATGCAAATATAACGGTACAAAAGTTAAGAAAGTACTTAATATTGATTCTTTGTCTTTTATTAGTTACTAAAATTTCTAGCCAAACAGGGCTAGGAATAAAGAAAGTAGTTATTGATCCTGGTCACGGAGGTAAAGATCCAGGAGCTGTAAGTCCTAATAAAAATTATGAAAAAACAGTTGTTTTAAGTGTTAGTTTGTTGTTGGGAGAATTAATTAAAAAAGAATTTCCAGATGTTGAAGTTGTATTTACAAGGGATGATGATCGTTTTATTGGACTAGCCAAAAGAGCTAGGATAGCTAATGAGCTTGGTGCAGATTTATTTATATCTGTTCATGCAAATGCAGTAGACAATTCTTCTGCTAATGGTTTTGAAACTTGGGTTTTAGGGCTGCATAAATCAAAGGCAGCTCTTGAAGTTGCTAAATTTGAAAATTCAGCCATTTTAATGGAAGAAAATAATTCACAAACTTATTCTGAATTTAATCCTAATGACCCTGATGCATACATTGCATTATCTATGCGTCAGAATGCTTTTTTGGACCAAAGTTTGATTTTAGCCAATGCAATACAAAAAGATAGCCATACTAAGCTAGGTTTAAGAAATAGGGGAGTAAAGCAAGCTGGTTTTATGGTACTATACAGAGCAACAATGCCGGCGGTATTACTCGAACTAGGGTTCTTGTCAAACACAAAAGATGAAAAACTTTTAATTTCAAAAACAGGACAGTTAAAATTAGCCAAACATATTTTTGAAGGTTTTAAAAGTTATAAGAAAACTTATGATGGGGTTGATAAATCGTTGACTTTAACAGAGGAAGATAAAGAATTTAAAACAGTTGATTCATTGGGTTCAATTTTGTCATCAGGCAAGCTTTACAAAGTACAATTGGCCACCTCTTCAAAAAAAATACCAACACTTCCCGAAAACTTTAATGGCTTAAAAGACGTAGAAGTGTATCTTAGTGGAAATTTTTATAAATATACCTATGGAAATTGTAAGGATTATAATTTGATAGGAGATAAATTAAAAGAAGCTCAAAAAGCTGGATTTAGTTCTGCTTTTACTGTTGTTTTTAACGATGGTAAGCGAAAAGATTGGAAAAAGCTTTAATATCTTTAGTATGAAATCAAAAAAAGAAATCTTTATTGGACTAATTTCAATTATTAGTATTGCGGGTTTAATAGTAGGTTTTTACTTTCTGAAAGGTCAAGAAATTTGGAAGTCTAGGTATGTCTATTATGCCACCTATAACAATACTGAAGGTTTGAATACAGGACGACCAGTTAATTTAAATGGCTTACAGGTAGGTATTGTTACAAATGTATCCTTTCAGTTGAATGACATTTCGAAAGTATTAGTGGAGTTTGAGTTAAATGATCCTATAATGAGGCAAATTCCTCTTGGTTCTAAGGTTATTCTTAATTCTGATTTACTCTCTGGAGCATATTTGGATATTCTTTGGAAAGATTCTACTGTTTATCATGTATTAAATGATACTATACCTTCTTCAGTATCATTAGCACTAGAAGATCAAATTAATGAAAGATTATTACCATTAGAAAAGAAAACAAATGAGTTAATTAGCACCGCAGATTCAGCAATTAAAACTATTGAGGCAATTTTTAGTAGGAATACAGATAATCTAGATCAGTCTTTTGACGGTATTAGAAAAGCAATAAATAATTTTGAGCGAGTCTCTCTAAGAGTAGACACCTTAATTAAGTCTGAAAAATATAGAATTAGTAAAATATTAGCAAACGTAGAATCAATTACAGGGAATTTAAAGGATAATAATGAAGAGGTTGAAAAAGTTTTATTCAACGTTGCTGAAATAACAGACAGTTTATCAAAAAGCGATATAATAGGTACTGTTAATAATGTAAAATCATCACTTGAGCAAGTTAATTTAATTTTATACGACATTCAACACGGTGATGGAACTCTCACACATTTGATTAAAGATTCTGCTATGTATTATCAGTTCACACAAATGTTAGATGAGGCTACAAGACTTGTTGAGAATATTAAAACACATCCTAATAGATATGTTCAGTTTAGTATTTTCGGGGGGAAAAACAGAAATATCTTGGATTCTCGGGACGAAAAACTTCTAAAAAAGTTTGCTAAAGATTCTTTAACTAAATAAATAGATAATTATTAAATTAAGTTAATAATAAAACTTATCAACAAATAGTATGCATGCATAACATTTTTAGTATATTTGTTCATATATATAGTTAATTATGATACAGATAATTATCTTTTCGATATTGTTAATTACAACATTTTTCCTTTTTGGTTGGAATATTTACAAGGTTAGGAGTAATATTTTATTAGGAAAATCTTTAGATAGATCTGACAGAAAAGTTGAAAGAATTAAAATGATGTTATTGGTTGCTTTTGGACAAAAAAAAATGTTTCAAAACATAATTCCCGCCATTTTGCATTTTTTTATTTATGCCGCTTTTGTTATAACATCAACAGAGCTCATTGAAATAGTAATAGATGGTTTGACAGGAAACCATCGTTTTTTTGCTAACTCATTAGGATTTTTCTATGTTATAGTAATTAGCACAATTGAAATTTTATCAATTCTTGCATTTGTTGCAACAATAATTTTTCTTGCTCGAAGAAATTTATTAAAAATACCAAGGTTTCATATGGACGAAATGACAGGTTGGCCCAAATTAGATGGGAACATTATATTGTATGTTGAAATATTACTAATATTTTGCATTTTTACTATGAACGGTACTGACGAAGTTATGCTCAATAACGGTTGGTCTCACGCTCATGTAGAAAGTAAAACATTTGGATTTGCCGTTTCAAGTTATCTAGGACCATTAGTATTTGGAGGACTAGATTATACTACATTATCCATTTTAGAAAGAATAGGTTGGTGGGGACATTTAATTATGGTTTTTGGGTTTCTAAATTATCTTCCATATTCAAAGCACTTCCATATCATTTTAGCTTTTCCAAATACTTATTATAGTAATCTTGATGATAAAGGAAAACTTTCAAATTTAAGTAATGTAAAAAAAGAGGTTGAAAACATGTTTGATCCAAATTTTGATCCCTATGCTCCACCACCAGAAGGTAATAGTTCTGAGCCTGAACGCTTCGGAGCTAAGGATGTTACTGACTTAACTTGGAAAAGTTTAATGGAGGCTTATACATGTACTGAATGTGGAAGATGTTCGTCAGCATGTCCAGCAAATCAAACAGGAAAAAAATTAAGTCCAAGAAAAATTATGATGGATACAAGAGATAGAATGGTTGAAGTAGGGGAGAACAGAAGAAAAAATGGTAAGGACTATAATGATGGAAAATCTCTGTTAGGAGATTATATATCTCAAGAAGAAGTTTGGGCATGTACGTCTTGTAATGCATGTGTTCAAGAATGTCCAGTCAATATTGACCCACTTTCAATAATCATCGATTTAAGAAGATATTTAGTTATGGAAGAATCAAAAGTTCCCTCTGAGCTAGCTGGTATGCTCACTAATATTGAAAATAACGGTGCCCCCTGGCAATTTGCACAGGCAGACCGTCTTAAATGGTCTGAAGAATAATGGAAAAATTAGTAGTTCCTACAGTAGCTGAAATGCTTGCAAGAAATGAACGACCAGATATTTTATTTTGGGTTGGGTGTTCGGGAAGTTTTGATGATAGGGCTAAAAAAATAACAAAATCTATTGTTAAGATTTTAAACCATTGTGAGATAAAATTTGCAGTCTTAGGTCCAGAGGAATCCTGCACAGGTGATCCAGCAAAAAGAGCCGGAAATGAATTTGCTTTCATGATGCAAGCTATACAAAATATAGAATTACTTAAGGGCTATGAAATCCAAAAAATTGTAACAGGCTGTCCTCATTGTTTTAACACATTGAAAAATGAATATCCAGAGTTGGGTGCAGATTTTGAAGTTGTTCATCATACACAGCTAATCAATGAACTAATTAGAGAGAGAAAATTGTCTATGAAAGGTGGAGGTACTTTTAAAGGTAAAAAGATCACTTTTCATGATCCCTGTTATTTGGGAAGAGCTAATGACGTTTATGAAGCTCCTAGATCTGTATTAGAAAAATTAGATGCTGAGTTGGCTGAGATGAAGAGATCCAAGAGCAAAGGCCTTTGCTGTGGTGCTGGAGGTGCTCAAATGTTTAAGGAGGCTGAAAAAGGAAATAAGGAAATAAATATTGAAAGAACTGAAGATGCTATAGAACTAAAACCTGATTTTATAGCAACTGGCTGTCCTTTCTGTAACACCATGATGACTGATGGTGTAAAACATTTTGAAAAAGAAAGCGATATTAAAGTTTTAGATATTGCAGAACTAATTAGTAATGCAGCGGATTTATGATTTTTAAAAATTTATTACCAAATACTAAAGTTTGGGTTTATGTTTCAAGAACTTCACTTTCAAATATAGACTTTGAAGATATTTCACTAAATTTTAATCAATTTTTCTCAAACTGGAAATCACATGGAGAAATCATAAATGGACAGTTCAAAATAATTGATGATTATATCCTTTCAATTGCAGCAGATGTTAAGGCAAATGAATTGTGTGGAAGAGCTGCAGACGCACAAGTTAGATTTATTGAAGAAGTAAGTAAACATTACAAATTAGACTTATTAAATAGAAATAATATGGCCTATCTCGAAAATGGTGTTATAAATAGTTTTGATTTTAGAAAACTTAAAGAGTTGCTAGAAGCTGGTAAAATCAATAATAATACTCTATGTTGTAATACATTTGTTAGAAAAAATAGCGATCAAATCTATTTGCCTTTTAGTCAATCTCCATTTGCCTCGTTAAGTTTTTCTAGATAAGTTCTTTTTGGATATATAAAAAAGTCATCCAAAATTTTCCCTTTCTCATTAAACTTTACTGGTTCGGTTTTGCCTATGGGTTTGCTCTTAAAATTGATTTTATTTACTAGTTTGTCTTTAAAGTAAATATCCATGTTATCACACGAAATATCATTTAGTTCTGTAACTAAGCTGTCTTTACTATCCGTAGAATAGTAGAGAACTTTGCCTTTTCCATCAATTTTCATTAACCACATTTTATTTTCTTTAAAAAATCCTTCAATAAAGTCTCCTTTTGTCTGATCATAATGAATACTATCTTTTTGATTAATAATCATTGAATTATTTTTAACATATAGTTTGTAAATTATACCATTGTGAAGTTTTAATTCTATATTTTCACCTGTAATCTGATTATTGTCAACCCATAGTATTGGTTGAACAATACATTTCATAATCGAATCAGTTTCGTTATAGTAAATCGAATCACAGTCTCCTTGAATTTGAGTGCCATCTATAATTACATTATTAAAACAAAATATTTTATCAGAAAGACTATCATTAACTTTAATAAATTGATCCGCATATATTTTTAAAGTTTCAGAACTGTCACCTTGGGTTAAACTTGAATTATCCCATATACGAGTAGAATCGCTGTTTTCATTATGATGACCATAATTCCCCTCAATAATTATGTTGTTACTGTCCTCCACTATTTTAACATTGCCCTCTGCGTATGAAATACCAGATTTCTCATCATAATAAATACTGTCAGCAAACAATATGTGGTTGTCACTTTTAATATTTACATTTCCTTTAAGCGAAGACTTATTAGATATATTATCAAACCATCCTTTTTCACAATTTATAATACTGTTTTTTGTACTTATTTTAGTTTTTCCAATAATTTTAGTGTTTTGTAATTTAGTGTTGTAAATTAATGTATCTGAAAAAATATCATATTCAGGGTGGTTTAATTTGACATTTTTTTTAAAAAATATAGTGTTGATTTTTGTTTTAAAAATTCCCACTTGACTATTTATAGTGTATCCTTCACTTTTTTGATTAATTGTCCCTGTCTGAAAATAATATGCTGTCTTTTCTTTTTGCAAAAACGTTAGAGACGGAGTTTCTATATAAATGTCTTGTGTAATAACTCTAACATTTCCGTAGATAAGAGCTTTTTGTTCGTCCCCAAAATAATGAAGACTATCTCCAAATAATTCTAAACTGTCATTTTCAATAATTTTGATATTATTATAGGCAACAAAAGAATTGTTAGTACGGTCATATGTGGCACTGTCACAATACATAGTTGATTTATTATTTTTGAAAACAACATTTTCCCAAAGTATAAGAAGTCTTTTCTTATTAACAGTTAATCCTTGACTTTGCTTGGATTGAAAGTTGATTTTAGTTTGCTGACCAAAACATTTTGTTGTTATGGTTGTACTTACTAACAAACTAAAAAATATAGCTTTCATAAAACTTAGACCAAATTTGTATGAATTCAAAATATCTATCTAATGATTGTCTCCGATCTATTAGGGCCAACCGATACTATAGAAATAGGAATTTCCAATTCGTTTTCTAAAAATGATATGTAATCAGAAAATTCTTTAGGAAATTCGTTTTCAGATTGAACTTTAGTAATATCTTGATTCCATCCTACAATCTTTTTAAAAACTGGTTTAGTATTTTCTGAAATGTCAAAAGGAAAGTAATCTATTTTTTCTCCATTTTGGATGTAGTGCGTACATACAGATATATATTCAAAACTATCTAAAACATCTGCTTTCATCATAGAAAGTTCAGTTACACCGTTTATCATAATGGCGTACTTTAATGCAGGTAAGTCGATCCATCCACATCTTCTTTCTCTTCCAGTTGTAGCACCAAATTCGTGCCCAAGAGCCCTTATTTTTTTTCCTGTATCGTCATCTAGTTCAGATGGGAAAGGACCACTTCCAACTCTAGTGCAATAAGCTTTAAATATTCCTACTATTTTATTAATTTTATTAGGTGCAACACCAAGGCCAGTACATGTTCCTGCAGTTATAGTGTTACTTGAAGTAACAAATGGATATGTTCCAAAATCAATATCTAGAAGCGTACCTTGAGCCCCTTCAGCAAGAATTTTTTTACCCTTATTTTCTGCTTGATTTAGGTAGTGTTCACTATCTATATGTTTAAATTTTTTCAAAAAAGAAATGCTCTCAAAAAATTCATTTTCCATTTTTTCAAAATTCTCAACGATCTTAAAATTTTTTAAAAGTTGAAAATGTTTGTCTTTAAGGACATGATATTTCTGGTTAAAATTATTTGTATTAATATCTCCAATTCTTAATCCATTTCGACCTGTTTTGTCCATATAAGTTGGTCCAATTCCTTTAAGTGTAGATCCAATTTTTCTTTTGCCTTTAGCTAATTCAGAAGCTTGGTCAAGTAATTTATGAGTTGGAAGAATTAAGTGAGCTTTTTTTGAAATTAATAATTTAGATTTTACATCTACATTTAATTTCTCTAATTGTGTGATTTCATTTTTTAGGATTATTGGATCAATAACAACACCATTACCAATAATATTAATAACATTATTTCTAAAAATTCCGGATGGTATTGTATGTAAGACATGTTTTATACCTTCAAATTCTAAGGTGTGTCCAGCATTTGGGCCTCCTTGAAATCTAGCAATAATATCGTATTTTGGAGTTAGAACATCCACAATTTTTCCCTTGCCTTCGTCTCCCCACTGAAGACCTAATAGTACATCTAGTCCCATTTTATTTTTTATTTATGTAATCTTGAATGTCTGAAATATTCTTTTCAATTTTAAAAATTGTATTCAATTTTGTTGTAATAAGTAATTGATTGACATTATTGTTGATGTTACACAAAATTAAATCACCACCACTGTTTCTTGAAATAGTTAATAATTTTAAAAAGTTATTAAAACCAGAACTATTCACGTAATTTAATTCTTTAAGATCAATTATTACAATATTGTTTTTTTCATTTAAATTAGAAGAAAGTTCTTCCATCATTTTTGAAGCATCATCGTCAATGATTAGTTTTCCAGTTAAACTAACCCATAAATAAGGAGATTGTTTTTTAATTGTAAATTCAAACATTTATTTTTTCTTTTTTCCGTAAAAATATAGTTTATGATCGTCAATTTCTACATCATAAATTTCTTCCAAAGTTTTCCTTATATTTTGTATTCTAGGATCACAAAATTCAATAACATCACCATCGTCTAAAATTAAATGATCATGTTGTTTGAATTCAAATGATTTTTCAAAATGTGAACTATTTTGGCCAAATTGATGTTTTTTAATTAAGTCACAATCTAATAAAAGCTCAATTGTGTTATATAGAGTTGCTCTACTTACCCTATAATTTTTATTTTTCATATTAACATATAGCTCCTCAATGTCAAAATGACCTTTAATACCATATATTTCAGAAAGAATTGCAAACCTTTCGGGTGTCTTTCTATGTTTCTTTTCAGTAAGATAATTAAAAAAAACTATTCTTACTCTTTCCTGTATGTCTAATAAATTTTCCAATAAATAATTTTATTATCTCGACAAAAATAGAATTTTAAGCTTGAATTACTCCATTCTTACCACTTTTTCAATTCCTTCAATATTTCTTAACTTTTGGATCAAATGATCTAAATGTTCTTTATCATAAACGTAAAGCATAATAGTTCCTTCAAAAACTCCATCTTTAGAGTCAAAATTTAATGTTTTCATGTTTACTTTTTCAAGATCAGAGATAATTGTTGTTAGTTCATTTAACAAGCCAACATTATCAATTCCAATAAACTTTAGGCCAGTAATAAATGCATCACCAATCTTACTTTTCCATTTTGCAGTAAGAATTCTATACGCATAATTAGCTCTAAGCTGCTTTGCATTTGGACAATTTTTTCGATGTATTTTTATACCGTCACTTATTGTTATAAAACCAAAAACGTTATCGCCCGGTAAAGGATTACAGCATTGAGCAAGTTTATAGTCTAATTTTTGATCTTTTCCATCGCCAATTAAAATTTCGTGGTCGGTTCCCTTTACTTTCTTGACAATAGACTCGAATGTTGATTTAATACTTTTTGATATTGAAGATGATAAATAGAGTGACCCAGATTTTTGTTCTATTTCTTTTATTTTATTTAAGTTAACATTTCCATTTGCTATTTGATAGTAGAACTCGGTATGTTCTTTGAAATTAAAATATTTTAAAAGAATACTAAGATTGCTTTCAGAAAAATCTAGTTTCAAACTGTTTAATTTTCTTATTAAGTTTTCTTTTCCAAGTGATGCAATTGTTTTTTGTTCTTCTTTTAATGATTGTTTGATTTTTGATTTCGCTTTTGATGTAATTACAAAATCTAACCATGCTTCTTTTGGAGTTTGTTTATTTGATGTTAGTATTTCAATTTGATCTCCACTTTTTAATTGATAGCTCAACGGAACTAATTTACTATTTACTTTAGCACCAATACATTTGACACCTATGTCTGAATGTACGAAAAAGGCAAAGTCGAGTGCTGTAGCTTTTTTCGGTAATGTAAATAAATCTCCTTTTGGAGTAAATACATAAATTTCCTCATTATAAAGGTTTGTTTTGAATTCGTTGAGAAAATCTGATGTGTTACTTTTATTTTCAATTATTTCCCTTATTTCAGAAATCCATTTATCAAAACTTGAAGGATTTGAATTTCCTTCTTTATATTTCCAATGCGCTGCAAGTCCCTTTTCAGCTATATCGTCCATCCTTTTAGACCTTATTTGAACTTCAACCCATTTTCCTGTTGGACTCATAACAGTAGTATGTAAAGACTCATACCCATTTTTTTTAGGATACGAAATCCAGTCTCTTAATCTCTCAGGGTTAGGAATGTAATAATCTGTAACAATGCTGTAGACTTTCCAACAATCTGATTTTTCAGATTCAGAGTCTAAAATAATTCTGATTGCAAAAACATCAAAGATTTCTTCAAAATCAACGCCTTTATCTTGAGTTTTTCTATGTATTGAAGGAATAGTTTTTGTTCTAGCTTTTAATAGATACTTAAATCCTTGTTTATCTAATTCTTTTTTAATGGGATTAGAAAATTTTTGAATAAATCTTTCTCTGACTGCTTTTGTTTTTTGAAGTTTATTTGTGATGTTCTGATACTCTTCAGGATGAGTAAATTTAAAAGATAAATCTTCAAGTTCGGTTTTAATTGCGTATAATCCTAATCTGTGTGCTAAAGGAGCATATAAGTAAGATGTTTCGGATGAGATTTTTAGTTTTTTTTCCTCTCTCATGGAGGCCAAAGTCCTCATATTGTGTAGTCTATCAGCAAGCTTAATCAGAACTACTCTAACGTCGTCAGGAATAGTTAAAAACATTTTTTTAAAACTTTCAGCCTGTGAAGATTTAGAAAGGTCAAAATCTGTAGATATCTTCGTAAGACCGTCAATAATATTTCTAACATCTGTTCCAAAATTGTTTTGAATGTCATTTAGGGTGACTGAAGTATCTTCAACAGTGTCGTGTAAGAAGGCGCAGACTATAGAAGTTGGGCCCAAACCAATTTCTTCTGCGCATATTCTAGCAACTGCTAAGGGATGGAAAATATAAGGCTCACCAGATTTTCTCCTCATATCTTTATGGGCTTCTACAGCGATATTAAATGCTTTCCTAATAATTTTACTTTCTTCTCTAGTTCTAGGAGATTTTATGGAACGAAGCACACCTCTGTAAGCATTTAATATCATCTTATTTTCAATAGCTGCTTCCATTTTTGAATTATTTGGATGGTAGAATTAGGGTATTTACTTCTCCAAATCCAATTCTAATCATTTCATTTTTAGAATAACCTTTCATAATAACAGTATCTCCGTCATTTATAAATTTTCTTTGAGTTCCGTCGGGCATATCAATAGGTTTTGTCCCTTTCCATGAAATTTCTAACATAGATCCAAACGATCCTTCGCTTGGTCCAGAAATTGTGCCTGAGGCAAGTAAATCACCACACTTAATATCACAACCATTAACTGTATGGTGGGCTAATTGTTGGTTCATATTCCAATACATATACTTGTAGTTACTCCTAGTAACTGTTTTTTCTTGCCCATTTGGTGTTTTAATGCTAACTTGAAGATTAATGTCAAGATGTTTTTCACCAGTGTATTCAAGATAAGGAAGTACTTTTGGTTCTTGTTTAGGGCCAGGAATTCTAAATGGTTCTAAGGCATCAAGAGTTATAATCCAACAGGACATTGAACTAGCGAAGTTTTTCGCTAAAAAAGGACCAAGAGGAACATACTCCCATTTTTGTATATCCCTTGCCGACCAGTCATTAAATAAGCACATGCCAAAAATATACTCATCTGCTTCGTTAGTTTTAATTTGTTCCCCAAGTTTTTTTCCTTCAAAAGTGATAAATCCCATTTCAAGTTCAAAATCTAATAATTTACAAGGCCCAAATACGGGTTGATCAGAATTATCCTGTTTCTGTTGACCTTTAGGTCGATGTATGGGTTGGCCAGATGGAATTATTGAAGATGATCTACCGTGATATCCAACAGGTATGTGTTTCCAATTCGGGAGTAATGCGTTTTTAGGATCTCTAAACATACACCCAACATTAAAGGCATGCTGTTCACTTGAATAAAAATCTGTATAATCTCCAATTTGAATTGGAAGGTGTAAAGTGCTATTAGTTTGTAAGTCTATACATTTTGCTACAGCATTTTTATTTTTTGATAATTCGCTGTTAGTTGAGTTTAGTAATTCAGAAATTCTATTTCTAAGTTTTCTGTTTTCAGACTTCCCATAACTCATCATCGCATTTAAAAAATTATTGGAGAAGTCTTCTTTTTTAAATTGTAGGTTCTCAAAATAATTTAACTCATAGAGTGATTGTAAGTCAACAATATTGTCCCCAATTGCAACTCCAACTCTCTTAGATTTTTCTGCTGTTGAATATATTCCAAAAGGAAGATTTTGTATGGGAAAATCAGAATTCTCTGGAATTTTCACCCAAGATGTTAAATTTGGATCATTAGCTTTTATCATATTCTACCATTTAAATAAGGGCTTTGAACTCATTAGTTCGTTTACTTCATTTTTAATTTTTAAAAGTTTATTTTCATTTTGGAAGTTAGTGATGTTTTGGTCAATGAGGTCGGCAATTTTAATAATTTCATTTTCATTAGTGCCTCTAGTAGTTATGGCAGCAGTACCAATTCTTATACCACTTGTTACAAAAGGGGATTTATCATCAAAAGGTACCATATTTTTATTTACAGTAATATCAGAAATTCCTAAAGATGATTCTGCATCTTTTCCAGAAACATTCTTATTTCTTAAGTCTATCAAGATACAATGGTTATCGGTTCCGTTTGATATTATATCATATCCTTTATTAATAAGTTCCTCTGCAAATATTTTTGCATTTGAAACTATTTTTTTTGTGTAGTCTTTATATTCTTTTTGTTGAGCCTCCTTAAATGCAATTGCTTTAGCAGCAATAATATGCTCTAATGGCCCGCCTTGAGTTCCAGGAAAAACTGCAGCATCTAATAGAGTAGATACATTTTTTAATTTGCCAGATTTAAACTTAATTCCAAAAGGATTTTCAAAATCTTTTCCCATCATTATTATTCCACCCCTTGGTCCTCTAAGTGTTTTATGAGTTGTTGAGGTAATTATATGACAGTGGTCAATAGGATTGTTTAGTATTTTACTTGCAATTAAACCAGATGGATGAGAAATATCGGCAAGTAAAAGGGCATCGATATCGTTTGCTATTGATCTCAGTTTAGCATAATCCCAATCTCTTGAATATGCAGATGCACCGCAAATAATCATATTTGGTTTAATTTTGAGTGCTTTATCTCTTACTTTATTGTAGTCAATTATCCCTGTATTTTCTTCAACACCATAGAAGTGAGCTTCATAGAGCTTCCCAGAAAAATTCACTGGCGAACCATGAGTTAGATGACCACCGTGGGATAAATCAAAACCAAGAATTTTATCTCCAGGTTTTAAACAAGCTAAAAACACAGCTGCGTTAGCTTGCGAACCAGAGTGTGGTTGCACATTGACCCATGATGCACCAAATAAAGACTTTAGTCTATCAATAGCTAATTGTTCAATTTGATCGACAACTTGGCAGCCACCGTAATATCTTTTAAATGGTAATCCTTCAGCATATTTATTAGTAAGAATTGAACCACTTGCTTCCATGACAGCTTTACTAGCATAGTTTTCTGAGGCTATAAGCTCAATTCCTTCTGTTTGCCTCATCTTTTCTTTAGTTATTAAGTCGTTTATCGTTTGGTCTATATACATCGTTAAAATAATTATGTAAACAAATTTAGTATTTAAGGTTTAATTTTCTGAGCTATTTAATATAATTTGTGAAATAATTAGAAATCTTAATTTTTGGATTCTAGGTTACTAAAAATGACTTAGTTTTATAACATATTCACTAAAGGATTATTTCTCCCCCTCGTTTTTACTTTTTATTTTAAAAACTTCATTTTTGTTAATGGACCAATAAACTAAAAAAAAGGATATTGGGAAAAGTGCAGACTGAACAAAATGACTTAGTTCGATAGAAACACTGTAGAAATTGTTTTCATTTTCAATATTTAAATGTTGGCCAATAAAAAAGATTATAAAACTTGTTATTAGAACTGATAATCCGCCAATTGACAATAAATAAATAAATTTTAAGTTGTGTTTTTGATTTAAGTTAATTTTTGAAAATAGAACTCCAATGAGGAAAAAAATTGCTGCAAATCCAATTGAAAGTACCCATTTAATTTTATTTAGTGAGTTTAAACTAAAGTTTTGAATTAAATTATTAATAACTGTATCGGTGTAGTTAATTACATTTAATCCGTTATTTAAATTTTGTTTAAAATCAATGAAAATATTTAAGTTTATGAAAATATAATCTCTTAAATATTCAAAAATTACTGCCAAAAGAAATATGTATATATTTTTAGTCTTCATATTTTTTTTGGTGCGAAAATTTAGTTATCCACCAATACCATAAAATTATCATTGACAAATAAATAATAAGTTGAAATGTAATGTTGTGGTTAAAATCTAAAATGTAAGGGTTTACAGCCGAGATGTAGGTAAGAACAGATACTCTGATTACATTTATGAAGTGTAAAATCAAAATTCCTGTAGGAATAAACCATAATTTGTTATGGGTTTTTCCTCTAAATACCAATACAAAAATTGAAAAAACACCAAAAACTTTTATTCCGTTACAGGGTTCTCCTATCCACACACCATGATTGTATGGGTAGTTTAAAATCTTTGTAATTACCATATCACCGTTAATTACAACAGAGGTATTGAAATTAAATAAGTATAAAAGATAATTTGACTGTTTACTTAAAAAGTGAGAAAATGCAATAAGAAAATCAAATTCAAAACTTAGGATTTCATCGATCTTATACAAGTAGTGGTAGAAAAAAAACCATAAAATAATCAGAGGAATAAATAATATTAAAAACTTATATTCAGGTCTTTTTAAAAACAACAATTATTCATTTTTTAGAAATAATCTTGTACCCAAATATAACACTTAGAATTGTAAAAATAGTTAACCCTCCATCAACAGGAATACAGGGTGGAGGCCAACACCCACCCGGCGGACCACCAGGACCACCAGGATTGCCTTGAGCTGAAATAAATTCAACAAGAATGATTAAAAATAAAAATAATATGTGTTTTAGTTTCATTATTATGATGAGGTCAAAAATATGTTTTTAATTGATTTTTACGTAAATTATTTAGTTAAAATTAGATATTTGTAGGACAAAAGTTTAAAATCCAATGACAGAGCTAAAAAAGTCTGGAAATATAATAAGCGCTAATGATTTTATTTGGCTTTTAAATTCAATTGTTAAGAATTGGTATCTATTTGCCATTATAATACCTATGTCTGCATTAATTGGTATGATTTACAACCATAAGCAAAAAGAACACTTTAACACAAAAATTGAAATTTTATTAAAATCTAACGATGTCTACGATTATCAAGAGAACTTACAAAATAGTTTAGGCTTTTATAATTATTACGGAGACATTTCAAATCAAAGAAGAATTATTGGGTCATATGATATGATGCAAAACGTACTTAAAAAATTAGATTTATCATGTTCTTATTTCATTGTTGGTAGGTTAAATACAAAAGAATTTTTTAATGAACTTCCTTTCAAAGTAAATGTTAATGTTCTTAATCCAAATTTGTTCGAAACACCAATTGATTTTAAAATTCTAAATAATAATGAATATGAATTGAATTATATTTTTGATGGAGAAAAAGTAAATAAAATTCATTTTTTTGATTCAATACAAACAACAAATCACTATTCCTTAACTACAACCTTAAATACCTTTTTAGATTCAAAAAGAACAGAAAACTTTTCCGAATACAATTACAGAATTATTTTCCATAATGATAGTTATTGGGTTAATAACATAATTTCAAATTTAACAATAAAAAATATTGAATTCACATCATTACTTGTACTTAATTTAATTGACGAAGTGCCAGAAAGATCTCGAATGATTCTTGATACCTTAGCGTATGAATATATTTCTTACACCTTAGAAAATCAATTTAGAATTAATGAGAATACAACTTCTTACATTAATATTCAATTAGAGAATGTAGTAAATATTATTGACTCAATTCAATATGAATTACAAAATTTTAGAGACAAGAAGGGAATACTTGACGTTGATAAGGAATCAGATAAGTATTTTCAAAACCTTATGTTTCATCAGTCTTCAGAAAGAAAATTAAGATTAAAAGTAAAGTCCCTTGAAAATTTAATTAGTTACTTAACAAAATTGAAAGACGCAAATATTTCTCCTCCATCGCTTTATGTTTTGAATGACGACGAATACCTTAAAAATTCAATAAATGATTTTTATGAGAATCAACTAAAAAGGTTAGAATTAAACCACGGATTCAAAAATAGTCACCAAGAGCTTGATAGAGTTAATGAAAAAATTACAAATCAGAGAAAAGATTTACTGATTTATATACAGAACCTAGTTAGTGCACTTGAATCCCAGATAAAAGTTGAGAAAGCTGATATTTCTTATTATGAATCACTCGTCAAGAAAATTCCAATTTCAGAAAGGGATATGGAGTCTATTCAGAGAAAACTAAAAATTAATGAGAAATTATATGAATTTCTTCTTGAAAAAAGAGCTACAACTTCAATAGCTAAATCAGGTATTGTTCCTCAAACTAAAATTATTGAAAAAGCTAGAACTGTTGGTGTAGTAGGAGGTAAAAGTAACAAGACAATTTTGTTATTTATATTGGTCGGATTTTTAATATCTCTTATTATTTCAATTTTGATTCGCTTGTTGTTTGAGAAAATTAAACATGTCAATGAACTAGCAGATTCAACTAATATTCCAGTTCTTGGTGGTCTTGCCTTCTTAAAAGATTTTGGTAAAATTATGGATGTAAAGATTAGATCAAAAGATAATTTTGTTGAGTCTTTAAGAGCAATAAGAACATCAATGAATTTTTTACTCACTAAAAAAAATAGCACTGAAAATTTCAAATCATTTTTGATAACCTCTATTCATCCGGGAGAAGGAAAAACATTTACAACAATTAATTTAGCAAGGATTTTTGCGAGTTCCGGAAAAAAAGTTTTAGTAGTTGATTTTGATATGCATAAACCCAAAGTACATAAAGAATTAAGTCTTAATAATAAAATTGGTAATTCAACAAACCTTTCAAATAAGTCAAATTTTAAAGATTCTCTAAACGTAATTGAAGAAAATTTATTTGTTATAAGTAGTGGTCCAGTTCCTCCAAATCCCTCAGAACTAGCATTATCCGAAAATGTAAATGAGTTATTTAAATTTGCAAAGGAGAACTTTAACTACTTATTTATTGATACTCCACCAATAGGATATATTACTGATGCTTTGGTATTGTCTTCGATAGTAGATCACTCAATATTTGTAATGAATATAAAATTTGCTAATAAAAAAGGACTAAAATTTATTGATGAAATAATTCATAAATCAAAAATTGAAAGCAATGCAATTATATTGAATGGTGTGAGAAAAAACAGATTAAAGTATTATTATGGTAAATATGGTTATGGTTATGGTTATGGTTATGGTTATGGTTATGGTTATGGCTATGGTTATGGCTATGGCAATAATGAAAAATAGTATTAATGTTAAATTATAAGATTTATCTTTCTGATGAAGGTTATGGTCATATTGTGAGACAGAAAGCAATTCTAGATAAGTTAGCTGAATATTCAAACAGCCCTGTAAATTTTACGCTTCAAACTCAAAAACATTTAAACGTAGCAAAAGAAATCTTTGGTCAGGGAAAATATATAAATAAATATAATAATATATCTTGGCAAAAACTTGATAATGGGTCACCCGATTTAAAAAAAATTAAACATCATTATGAAAACTATGAATTAATATCGGACGATTTTATAGCTAAATCTGGTAATTTAAATGAATTTGACTTTCTAGTTTCTGATTTTGTTTATGAAGCTTTTCAATTGGGAATAAATCATAAAATACCAACATTTGGTATTGCCCATTTCACTTGGGATTGGTTTTTTAGTAAGTTATATCCACCTTCAATTAACTCAAAGGTTATGAACCTATTTTTTGACTTTGCGAGAAAGGCTACCAAAATATATTTTCCTTTATTCACTCCCATTGAAATTGTAAAATACTATAATAATGCCGTTGAAGTTCCCCTGATTGTTAGAGAGAAAAAAAAGAAACCTATTTTAAATTTCAAAAAACTAGAATTTAATATTTTAATCATTGATAGTGGATCTAATCTGCTCAAAAGACATATCGAAAAATCTATTAAAAACCTTGCGAATTTAGATGATATTCAGTTCTATTTACCAAAAAATTATAATGTTAAGTCTGATAATATCACTTATATCTCAAAAAACAAATTAATGATGGATTATATTGAGTCTATGGATTTGGTTATCTCTAGAGCTGGGTTTAATACAATTTCAGAATGTATAGCCTGTCGAACACCCATGCTATTAATAGGAGAAGCAATGAATCCAGAAATAAATGAAAATATAATTAATCTTAAAAATCAAGGTTTAGCATCATTTATATCTTTAAATGAATTTCGAAATGATTTACACAATTTTCTTCCTATTTTTTTAAAAAATGAATTTAAAACTTTGAAATCAAATATGGAACAACATGAACTTCCTCTCAATGGTGCAGATGTAATTGCTAATGATATTTTAAATTACATAAATTGAGAATAATTGCGATAATACCAGCAAGAGGCGGTTCTAAAAGACTTAAAAAGAAAAATATATTTGTTCTAAAAGGAAAACCTTTAATAGCTTATACAATTGAGGCATGTAAAAGTTCAAAAAATATTGATGATATATATGTTAGTTCGGACGATGATGAAATCTTATCAATTTCTAAGGAATATGGCGCAAAACCATTGAAAAGAGCATTAAGTATTTCTGACGATAATACACCTAAAATTGAGGTGATAAGAGCTGTGCTTAAACATAAAAAATTGCTTAAAGACGGAAAACCAGAAATCGTAGTTATTCCACAAGCAAATTCTCCTGAAATTAGCACCAAAAATATTGATGATGGATTAAATTTCATGAAACAACACGATTTATGGGAAGTTATGTCAGCAAATACTAACGGTGTTCAAAATGCTGCGCTTAGAATTGTTAGGGCTAGCCAAATAAACAATAAATTTTTAAGTGCACATTGCGGGTTTATAACTTTTGACTGTTTAGATGTTCACACATTGGAAGATATTAAAAAATTAGAAAATAAAATTTAAATGTGTGGAATATCAGGATACATTGGTAAATCTCCATTAAAAAAACAACAAATTATTGATGCCATTAGCGTAATGAAAAATAGAGGCCCTGACTTTCAGGACCACATTAGTTTTTCAAATGGAGGCTTTTTTGTTACTCTTATTCACTCAAGGCTTTCAATAATTGATTTAGATTCGAGATCTAATCAACCATTTTTTGATGAGCATTGCATTCTTATTTTTAATGGTGAAATATATAATTATATAGAGATAAGAAAAGAGCTTAAAAGTTTGGGAGCTACTTTTAAAACCAATTCTGATACTGAAGTTTTAATCAAATCATACCTCCATTTTGGAGAAAAATGCGTTAATAAATTTGAAGGTATGTGGAGTTTTGCATTGTTTGATAAGATTGAAAACAAACTTTTTTTGTCAAGAGATAGATTTGCTGAAAAACCACTTTATTATTATGAATCTGGTAATAGTTTTTATTTTTCCTCCGAAGTAAAAGCAATTAAAAAGTTGTTGTCAAGTAAATTAAGTATTAATAATAATCATTTATACAGATACTTAGTTAATGGCCATAAGTCACTTTACAAAACATCTCAAACTTTTTATAAGAACATAAAAGAACTTGATTTTGCATCAAATCTCGTGTATTCAACTAATAGAACTAAGATTTATAAATATTGGAAGCCTAAATATTGTCCAAAGAAAATTTCTGAAATGGACGCAGTAGACGGAATTAAATATTTTTTAAAAAAGAGCTTAAGTTTAAGACTAAGGTCTGATGTTCCTCTCGCTTTTTGCTTAAGTGGTGGTGTAGATTCTGCGAGTTTAGTTTCATTAGCAGCTAAAGAGTTAAATTATGATGTTTCAACGTTCTCCATTATTGATAGTGATCAAAGATATAATGAGTCTGATAACATTCAGTTTACAGTAAATGATATTGGTTGTAAAAATTATCAGTTTAAGTTAGAATCCAAAGATGATAATTTATCTAGGCTTGAAAATTTAGTTAAATATCACGATGCACCAGTTGCAACAATTAGTTATTTTATTCACTCTATTCTTTCTGAAGCTATTTCATCAAAAGGCTTTAAAATATCCATCTCAGGTACTGCAGCA
>MDTC01164113.1_pt1 | contig 25580 bp, 19 predicted proteins | sample 811181 | NCBI WGS metagenome assembly MDTC01 (sample SAMN05326644, study PRJNA326480) | marine metagenome | isolation source: seawater | place: Pacific Ocean: North | collected 2011
CCTTTTTCTCCAACTATAGATAGTGATGCTTCATAATCTTCTGGTCGAGCCGCAGTAGTTGCCTCAATTGTTCCAAGAGCACCATTTGTGAATTTCATTATAGCAACAATAGTATCTTCAGCTTCTAATTTGTTCAATTGATTAGCAATTGTCGCATTGACAGAATCAATAGGTCCTAATAGCCAGTTAATTGCATCTACATGATGAATAGCCTGTTGATTAATTACTCCACCATCTAGATTCCAAGTTCCGTGCCAATCATCTTCATAATAATCTTGAAATCTGCACCATCTAAGACGAATAGTAGAAGTAATTATTTTTCCAAATCTTTTATTTTTAATAGCTTTTTCTAGAGCAATAATTGCAGGATTTAGTCTATTTTGAAAAGCTACACCATACATAAGATTTTTTTTAGAAGCAATTTCTTTAAGATGTTCGGCTTCACTTGGAATCATAGTAATAGGTTTTTCACATAAAACATTACAATTATAATCAAATGCTATTTTTGTATGTTTAAAATGAAGCCCTGAAGGGGTTAAGATTAAAACTAAATTAGGTTTTTCACATGATAACATTATTTCTAAATCATCATAAGCTGCTGCATTAAAATGTTTAGCAAGTTCTTCCGATCGATTTTTTAAAACATCACAAAAAGCCAATATTTTGTATTTTTTAATTACACCTGAATTAAAAATTTTTTTGTAATGTTGAGCTACGCGTCCACATCCAATAACAGCAACACTAACCCTGTCCATTACCCTTGCCTATTTTTATCAATAATACTTGCTAATTTTAAATCTTCTTTGGTCTTAACAACCATTTTAGATAATGAGTCAGATATTTTGAATATACCAGTATTTCCATTAAAAACAGAACCTTGTTGCAAGTTTGAAGTATGTGTAATGCTACAAATACCTGTTAAAGAAATAATTGATTGATGCTTTTTAAGTTTACTTGGCATATGCCAACTGTTTTTTTGATCTTCAATTTTATCTTCTGAATTTGTAACCCAAATACTTCTGTTTTCTATTGCTCCAGCTAGAACTGTGTCGTGACCATTATTTATAAATTGAAGTATTATTTCATCTATGATGCCATCTCTTCTAAATGGGTAAATTTCCTCAAGCAAAATAACAGCGTCATAATACCTGTTAGATTTTTCTAGTAAATCTAAAGTGTAAGATAAGACATCAAATACATCAATATAATCTTCAGAAAGCTTTGCTGGCCTTATAAATGGAGCTTCTACATCTAATTTTTTTGCAATAATTGCATTTTTTTCATTATCTGTGGCAACTATTATGTCTGATATATAAGTAGATTTTTTTGCAGATTTAATTGTGTAACTCAGTAAATAGTCATCATTTAAAACTGGAGACTCTCCCATAACAGGAATAATGGCTACAATTTTTAAATCTTGTGGAGACTGATGAGAAGATGCAACTTTAAAAGTCTCTAACCCCTCTAAAATTTTTACAATATTTCTTGCTCTAGACTCATCACGATCTTGATTAATACCGTGCCAGTGATATACACTTGCATTAGGCTCATATATTATATTAAAACCAGCACCAATTACTTCCTCTCCCCAAACTCTATCCTCTATATTGGTTACGCTTTCAGAAAATGGGAATTTATTCCAAATATTTCTTGTGAAAGCACTATTTGCATTATGAAAAAAAGAATCTTTTACTTGTATTTTTTTATCTAATCCAAAAACTGTTAACAAGTCTCTTTTATCTAAATCACTTGTAAAAGATAGAGGCTCTTGTCTCCCATATACTCCAGCAATATCATTATCTGATAAATCTTGAACCAATCTTTCAAGCCAGTAATTTTCGACAGGGACACAATGACCTGAAAGACAGACAATATAGTCTCCTTTGGATACTCGGATACCATCATTAATCGCTTTACCAGGAATAAATTCCTTAATTGATATAATTTTTACATTAAATTTTTTAGCCTTATCAATAGTATTATCTGTAGACTCATTGTCTACAATTATAACTTCAATATTGTTATAAGTTTGTCTAAAAACACCTCGTAAACAAGCTGAAATCCATTTTTCTTCGTTTTTGGTTCTAATTATTATTGAAACTAGCGGCGTTCTATTTGTCATAATTTACCTTATAGCCTATGAATTTAAAAGTGATAAGATAATATTGAAATACATGTTCTTAATCATTTTTTTTAACTAAAGTATTTTGATGCCATTCACTATTCTCAAGATACCACTCAACAGTTTTACGAATACCAGAATCAAATGTTTCTCTTGGAGTCCAACCAAGTTCTTTTTGTATCTTTGTGACATCTAAAGCATATCGCATATCATGACCGGGACGATCTTTTACGAAAGTAATTAAACTTTCGTAGCTTGATATATTTAATGATGAATTTTTAACTGGAGCCAACTCCTCAAGAAGGATACAAATAGCTTTTACAACTTCTATATTTTTTTTTTCGTTGTTGCCTCCAATATTATATGTTTCTCCCACTTTACCCTCAGTGGCAACTAAAAGCAAAGCTCGTATGTGATCTTCAACATATAACCAATCACGAATTTGAGTGCCATTTGAATAAACGGGAAGTGCTTTACCAGCGATAGCATTTAATATTGTGAGAGGAATTAACTTTTCTGGAAAATGATAAGGTCCGTAGTTATTAGAGCAATTAGTAACAAGAGTTGGTAAACCATATGTTCTATTCCACGCACGCACTAAATGATCAGATGATGCTTTTGAAGCACTATATGGTGAACTAGGTTCATATGCAGAAGTTTCTTTAAAAAAGGGTAATACTCCATCATAATAATCGGGATGCGGTAAATCACCGTAAACCTCATCAGTTGAAATATGATGAAAAATAAAAGTATTTTTTTTATTGCCTTTCAGTTTTGTCCAATAAATTTTGGCCTGTTCCAATAAAGTATAAGTTCCCATTATATTAGTTTTCATAAATGTATCTGGACCATCAATAGAGCGATCTACATGAGACTCTGCAGCTAAATGCATTACAATATCAGGTTGATATTGATCAAAAACTCTTTTTATTTCCAATGAATTACAAATATCAACCTTTTCAAAAAAATAACGTGGATTGTTGCTAACACTATTGAGAGAAATTATATTTCCTGCGTATGTGAGCTTATCAACATTAACCAATGAATAGTTTGTGTTGTTAATAATGTGTCGGACTAATGCACCTCCAATAAATCCAGCTCCACCGGTAACAAGTATTTTTAATGGTATATTTTTTGAGCTTTTTATCATTTTAATAAAATTCTATTTTCTTTAATTCTTTTAAACAAGTTTTTAGAGATTCTCGCCATTCTGGTATAATCAGATTAGAGATATGGTTTCTAATTCTATTTTTATTCATTACAGTATATTTTGGTCGGTAAGCAACAGATGGATAATTTTTAGTTGCAATTGGTTTAACTTTACAGCTTATATCACTAATCTGAAATATTGATTTAGCAAAATCTAACCAAGTACAATTACCTTCATCTGAGAAATGATAAATGTTTAATTCTGAATTCAAAGTTTTCTTTGTATTTTTATTATTTAACATGATTAAAATTAATTTTGCTAAATTTGTTGCATATGTTGGGCTACCAACCTGATCTATTATCACATTTATTTTATCTTTTTTTTTACCTAAAAGTAACATGGTCTTAACAAAATTATTACCAAATTCTGAATACAACCAACTGGTGCGGATAATTGCACCTTTACAACCTGATAGTTTAATAGCCCTTTCTCCTCTAAGCTTAGTCACACCATACAGATTTTGTGGGTCAGTTTCATCAGTCTCTACGTATGGTTCGCAAACTTTACCATTGAACACATAATCAGTGGAGATATGAATTAAAGGAATGGATTGAGCTTTTGCAATTTCAGCTAATTTTGCAACAGCAATGTGATTTATTTGCTCTGCTGATATTTGATCAGTTTCAGCTCCCTCTACAGAAGTATAGGCCGTGCAATTAATAATTCCATTAAAATGCTTATCCAAAAAAAAATCTTTTATGGACTGTAAGTTAAATAGATTTAACTCCTTACGAGATATAAAAAAAAAACTTTTTTCACTAAGTAGCAAATCTTCATTATTTTCTAAATGCAGATGTTCTTTATTCAAAAAGTCTTTAGTGTCTTTGATTACCTTATATAAAGACTTACCAAGCTGTCCATTTTTGCCTAATACTAAAATTCTTTTATTCATAAAGATTTTTTTTATAATCCAAATTTGAACATTCATCTTCCAACATCTCTAAGCGTGGATTTTTCAAATCTTTATCAGATAGTTTTAGCTGATCTATTGATAATTGCCAATTAATGTTTAGAGAAGGATCATCAAATGCTAATCCCACCTCTCTTTCAAATGAGTAATAATTATCAACTTTATATGAAAATATAGCAAACTCACTTAATACAACAAAACCATGAGCAAAACCGCGAGGGATAAACAATTGATGTTTGTTTGTAGAATTTAAGCGTTCATAGACGTGCATGCCAAAAGTAGGGCTTCCCTTACGAATATCAACTGCTACGTCCAAAACTTCACCTTCTATAACACGAACTAATTTAGATTGAGCAAATGGAGGGGCTTGGAAGTGCAAGCCTCGAAGCACACCTTTTTTTGACATTGTCTCATTATCTTGACAAAAATTTAGTTTATAGCCTATCTCAGATTCTAGCTCTTTTAAAAGAAAAGTTTCAACAAAATAACCTCTTTTGTCTTTTATCAATTTAGGTCTAATCAAAACTATTTCAGGAATTAATGTTTTAATAAAATCCATAAAACACTACAACTGTTCAGATATTTGAGTCAAATATTTTCCATATTCATTTTTATTATATAATTCTACCAAATCAAGTAGTTGGTTTTTCGAAATATATCCTTTTTTGTATGCAATCTCTTCTAGGCATGCAATCTTTAAGCCTTGACGCTTTTCAATTATTTCAACAAACTTAGAAGCCTCAAACAATGCTTCGGGCGTTCCAGTATCAAGCCATGTAAAACCTCGTCCCATAATTTTAACTTTTAAACATCCCTCTGTCATATACATTTTATTAATTGAAGTAATTTCTAACTCACCTCGTTCTGATGGTTTTATTTTCATGGCTTTACTTACTACGTTATTAGGGTAAAAATATAAGCCTGTGACAGCATAGTTAGACTTAGCATTTTTTGGTTTTTCTTCTAAAGATACAGCGCTACCCTTATTATCAAATTCAACAACTCCATAGCGATTAGGGTCATTTACATAATAACCATAAATGGTTGCCTTGTTTTGTTGTTTTACATTCTTTAAACCATAATTTAAAATTTCAATTAAACTATTACCATAAAAGATATTATCACCTAAAATTAAACAAACATCATCATCACCAATAAATTCTTTACCTAAGATAAAAGCTTGTGCTAAGCCATCTGGTGAGGGCTGGGATATATATTCAAGTTGTAAACCCAAGTTAGAACCATCACCTAATAAATTCTGAAACCTAGTTTGTTCTTCAGGTGTGGTAATTATTAAGATATTGCGTATATCAGCTAACATTAAAACTGATAAAGGATAATAGATCAAAGGTTTATCGTAAATAGGTAACAGTTGTTTTGATACACTTTTAGTTGCTGGGTATAATCGTGTACCTGAACCACCTGCTAATATTATAGCTTTCATAATTTAATCCAATTTTTAATTAAATCTTCATAGATTTTTAAATGACTATTTACAATATTTTCAATAGCAAATTCTTTTATTGCTAATTCACGACCTGCTTTACCCATTTTTTTTCGCTTTTCTGAACTCTTAACTAATTCTTCTATTGCATTTGCAAGAGCTATAGAATCTTTTACTGGCACTAATAGTCCAGTTTTATTTGGAATAATGGCATCTCTACAACCAGGAACATTAGTTGTGATAACAGGTCTACCAGCTGCTGCTGCCTCCATAAGAGATTTAGGGAAGCCTTCACGATAAGATGGCAAACAAATAATGTGTGACTTTGAATAGAGTATTTCGATATTTTTTTGATATCCAATAATTTCAACAAAACCTTCTTTCTCTATTTTTTTTAAATCTTTAATTTTTAACCCTGTAGGATTTTGAGTATCTAAGGCTCCTGCCAAAAAAAATCTTGCCTCAACGCCTTTTTCATTGAGCAATTTAGCAGCTGAAATAAATTCATAAACACCTTTTTCAACTAATAAACGAGCAGCAAAAGAGATGACTGGAATACCAGAGGTTTCTTCAAGATTTATAAATTTTTCTAAATGAACTCCTGAACCTTTCAAAAATCTTACTTTGTTTGCATTAAGTACGCCCCATTTTATTAATAAATTAGCATCTTCTTCATTTTGAGCAATTACTACTTGATTTAAATGATTAAAAGATAACCTATAGATAGGGTAAAGTAAAAATCTTAAAAATCTGCTTTTGAAATTGTGATGAGTAAATATAGTTCCAAGACCAGAAACAGCAGAAACCAAACTAGGTATTCCAGTTAGCCGTGCCATTATACCTCCATATAAGTAAGGCTTGATTGTTACTAAATGAACAATATCAGGTCTTTCTGTTTTAAAAAATTTCCATATATGAAATATTGACTTAAGGTCTTTTAGAAAATTAATACTCCCACGTTTCATAGGGACAAAACTCAACTTTAAACCTTTATTTTTCAAAAGCTCAAGATCGGCACCACCAAGTTCACCATAACCGATAACTACATCATAAGCTTTATCTATAGCAGCTTCAGCTATGGGTAAGCGATGAGAACAGAAGAAGCTTAAATCGTTGATTAAAATTACAAGTTTAATTTTTTTTTCACTCATTTAACATAATCTATAATAATTTGATCTAAAATTTTTGTAAACATTTTTGTAAGCAATGTATTACTAATTTATATATTACTCAATATCTATAGTCTTATATCAACATCTTCTTTAGAGAATAAATATTTTAAATCATAAATAACAGAATTTTTTTTACATAAATCTCTAATTGCTTTTATACCCATTACTTTAAATATTTCATGAGCTACCGCTATTATGATACCATCATAAGTATTTTTATGCAGTTCAGTTTTTGGGTAAACATTATAAGTTTCATTAATTTCCTCATGAGAAACCCATGGATCATAAAAATCTATTTTGCAGTCAATTTTTTTTAATTCGTTTATAACTTTCTCTACACCTGAGTTACGTATATCGGCACAATTTTCTTTAAATGATAAGCCCATTATTAAAATTTTAGATCCTTTAAGAGAAATTTTTTTATCTCTCATTTTTTTAATAAAATTTGACGCAACAAAGGCTCCCATGTTATTATTAGTTTCCCTACCTGCTAATATAACTTTTGGATGAAAATCTATACTTTTAGCTTTATGGGTAAGATAATAAGGATCAACACCTATACAATGACCACCAACTAATCCTGGTTTAAAAGGTAAAAAATTCCATTTACTCTCTGCTGCATCTAATACAGATTGAGTATCAATATTCATTTTATTAAATAACATTGATAATTCATTTATAAGAGCAATGTTTAAATCACGCTGAGTATTTTCAATTACTTTAGCTGCTTCTGCAACTTTTATACTAGGGGATTTATGTGTGCCTACAATAATTATCTCATTATACAAATCATCAATTAGATTTGCTATCTCGGGTGTAGAACCTGAAGTAATTTTTTTGATGTTTGAAATAGTATGGTTTTTATCACCTGGATTAATTCTTTCAGGACTATAACCGCAAAAAAAATCTAAATTGTATTTAAAGCCTGATAATTTCTCAAGGATTGGTACGCATTCATCCTCAACACATCCAGGAAATACAGTAGACTCATAAATAACCACATCTCCCTTTTTAAGAATTTTACTAATCATTTTACTAGCTTCAATTAGCGGCTCTAAATTTGGTTCATTTGATAAATCTACAGGAGTTGGAACAGTAATAATATAACAATTAGCAGATTTTAATTCATAAGTGTTACTTGTAAAATATAATGATTTAACTGATTGAAGTTCATTTTTTAAAAATTCTTTATTTTTATCAATTCCAGAATTTAATTCATCTATTCTAATATTATTAATATCAAAACCAATGACTTTTCTTTTCTTTGCAAATTCTAATGCAAGGGGTAAACCCACATACCCTAAACCTATAATTGCTAATTTGAGTTTTTTATAGTCTTTCATTATAATCTAATTTCATTATCGTATATGAATATTTTTATTTATTTAATTTTAAAAAGTTAGCTAATAGTTTTTGAATAACATAATCTAATTAATGTTGTTAATAAATTTATAGAGTTGATAAATATTTTTATGAGATACATAATTTATCTTTAAGCCACTAAATATAAAATCTCAACATTTCTCGATTAAATATTCCAAAAATCCACGTATCATAAGGAATATAGCATTTTTGGAAATTATAAGAAATTGTTGCCCAAATTAAAAAAAGAAGAAATATTCCAAAGTAGGGTATAATTGTATGAAACAAATGTAATGACCTAAATTGTAAATATGGAATACGAGCAAAAATCATAGCTTGTATAGGAATAAGATAATATCCAAAGCGATCACCAATTACGCTTGATACAGGTAATATAAAGAAAATGATTATCATTCCTATTGCACCCAGATTAACAAGTGCGTAGTCTTTAGGAAAAGCTTGTTTCCATTTATTTTTAACAAAAAATAAAAAGTAAAAACCTGTTAGAATAAGGATGCCTAATCGAAATAAACCCCCATAAGCCTCAAGACCTGATCCAATATAATTTTTAGCAGCTATTTGAACAGTCTCTAAATAAGTAATCATAATTAAACCTGGAACAGAAAGAAAAACAGCAATCGCTAAGCGTGTATTATTATGATATCCAGTTGCAAATGGAAAAAGTATGAGAAAAACTATAGCACTGCTGTGAAATCCAGTTGCAATAAGAACTAATAATAAAAAACGAAATGGGTGACGGTCAAGAAAAGCAGTGAAAGCGATACATATAAATCCAATAGATGCAGCCTGGCGCAATCCTGACATAGGCATATTAATTATCAATATTGGAAATAATAAAATTAAAAAACTTAGAGGATCAGGCTGTCTCTTGGCTAATAAATGAATACCAGTAAAAAATATAATTCCAAATGGAATATTAATATAAGGATAAGGTAATCCAGTTTTACTAACTAAGTAAAACATTAAAAAAGATAAAGGATCTTTACTAGAAATAACTTGTAATAAATCAAATTTTGCAACTTTTAAATACATATAGTAATATCCATGCCAATCACAACCAACATGAAAACGAAATGTTGAAAATAGAAATAGTGCCAAAAAAATTACATAATATATTTGCCTAAGTGAAATAATATTTTTTCTAAAAAAATATCGAATAAAAAACAAAAAGGATATAATAAAAATATAAATCTTCATATCTTGACTTCTTCTATAATTCTATGTTTTACAAAATATTGAGATTTAAAAAAAATTAAATAATTATGTCTACAGGTTAAAACCATCCTCAAGACTCATGAACTTTTTTTTTGCCTAATGCACACCAATAAGGAACACTTTCAGAAAATATTATATTCTCAAGTCCAGCTTGTATCATCATTGAGTGGATTTCAGAGCGAGTAAAACGTTTCTCTAATGGGGTACCAAATCGATCGCGAGAGTCAGTTTTCATAGTATAAAAACTTGTACTTCTATAACCGGATAATAACCAACTATTTACATTAAAACCTAACTTTTCAAAAATCAGAGAAAAACGTGCTAAAGGAAAATATATTAATGAAGCAATTATATTTGTCACAACCAATTTAATGGATGAAGGAAGCTTTGATATAAACCTCCTTGCTACATCAGTTAATTGCCAAATATAATAATACCACTTAGGTCGGTTTTCAAAGTTATAATATAGATAAATTAAAAAAGGCGCACCAGGCTTTAAGATCTTTACGCACTCTTTTAAACCCTTAGCGGTATCCTTAACATGATGCAAAACACCAAGACAATATCCAAAATCTTGACTATTAATTGGTAATGGTTGTTCAAATACTGATGCATTTAATAAAACTATGTTTGACAGATGAGATAGATTATTTTTTGCAACTTTAATTGCATCTTTTGAAGGATCTATACAATTCAATTTTCCAATTTTTGGAGCCACTAATAAAGCCCAGCGACCTGAACCACAGCCCATATCAAATCCAGTTGCATTTTTTGGTAATGAACTCCAAGGAAAAAGATGGAAATAATTTTTAAATAAAAAACTATACTCGTCTCCAACAAGTTTCTTTTGATTGAAATGCTTCCACTCTTCTCCAAATGAAATAATTGTTTTGCTTTCTATTTGACTATTAATTTTATAATTTTTTTCATTTTGGATAATCTCTCTAAACATCTGATCCATCTTTGAAGACCATAACTGCAAAGAGTATTTTTTTTCTACTAACTTACGTCCTTCAAATCCTAATCTTTGACGTAAATTCGTATCTTTAACTAATATCTTTAGTGCTTTACTCCACTCTTCACTAGTATTAGATAAATATCCATTCACTCCATTTATTATAATATCTCGATTCACACCTACAGGCGAGGCAATCACTGGTATTCCACAGGCCAGATATTGAACTATTTTATAGCCACATTTACCCCTAGCCCATGGGGAGTCATCTAGTGGCATTATTCCAATATCAAGAGATTGAATAAAAGTGACTTCATTTTCTTCACTCCATTCTAGGAATTCTATTGATGGATGTAATTGTTTATTAATATTTTTTGCTCCCATAACTAAAATTTTAAAACCTTCTTTTGCAGCAAATTTTTTTAACATTGGTAAATTTTGCTCTAAGTATGCTTTATAAGTCGTAGGTGTCCCAATCCAGCCTACGCGAATAGTGTTATTATTTTTTTTCAAATTTTTTTTTTTATAAACATCAAGATCTACAACAGTAGGCACTATTTTAATGTTAGAAGAACCACTTTTGATGGCGTAATCAGCTAAGTAATTATTCCCTGCTATTACAAGTTTTGACTTCTTCATTATATTACTAATTTTTTGACCTAGAAAAAATCTAACTATTTTAAAACGATGTTTATCGTATCTATGAAATATAGCATCATCGTAATCACTGATAATTGGAACTTTTTTTGGAAGTAATAAGCGCTCTATAAACCATGGTAACCATGGTAAAATTTCATATTCTATCCATATTAAATCAGGTACTGGATTTAACTTCAAATACTTAAAACGTTTTATGAAATATCTTAAAATATCTAAAATGGATGTTTCTGAATTTCCATATTGAGATTTTAGGTGCTTATCATCAAAAAAAGGAAATACTTCAATTTCAAAATCATCACTTTTAAGTTTTGGAATATACTGCATCATACGCAACCGACTTGAAGCCCCCATGCGTGTGTATCGAGATAAAACTACAATTTTCATACATTTTTTAATGCTCTATGCCATTCTTGAAACATCAAAATTGACCAGAGCGGATTTGTCCAATCTTTATAACCTAATGAATGGTCTTTCCAAGTCTTGCGAATAATAACATTATTTAAAAGCCCATGATTACTTAAACTTTCCTGAGAAAGTAAATCTTCTGCCCAATCGCGAAGAGGTCCACGAAGCCAAAATCCTATTGGAATAGTGAAGCCAGACTTAGGTCGATCAATAATATTATGGGGCACATAATTATATAACACCTGTCTTAATGCCCATTTACCATGACCATTTCTAATCTTCATATTGACTGGTAAACGTGCTGATAAATCGAATACATCAGGATCCAGGAAAGGAGCACGCGTTTCAAGACTTATAGCCATAGCAGCTCTGTCAACTTTACAGAGAATATCATCAGGTAAATAACTTCGCAAATCTTGAAACATCATTCTCATTGCTGGATCATCAAGACCAAAATCAGGCAGTGGGTCATCCAGTTGAGAATTTGGTTCATTTACAGGTTTCATGAATAATTTACTTGGTTCTATCCAATTACTTGACATGTTCAAGTAAAGGTCATCAATACTTTTTATTAGACGTAAGCGCTCTCCAAGTCTATTAACCTTTACACCTAAATTTGAAATACCCGAACTTCCTTTTCTAAAATTGTTATATAAAAACCCGAATCTATCCCAAGTTTGTAAGGGGATCTTTTGTGCAATTACCCCTAAAAGCACTCTCATTGATGAAGGTAAAAATGATATTCTTTTCCAAAACTTAGGACCATGAATATAGCGATTATACCCTCCAAAAAGTTCATCGCCTCCATCACCTGATAGAGCAACTGTTACCCCCTGTCTTGCCGCACGACAAACTAGATGCATTGGTATTTGTGAAGAGTCAGCAAACGGTTCATCATAAAATGAAGGTAAATCAGGTATTATATCACGAGCTTCATTATCGGTTACTAGTAGCTTGGTATGACTTGTTCCCAAATGTTTAGCTACTTCATTAGCATGATTAGACTCATCAAAAGACGGATTTTCAAATCCTATTGTAAAGGTTTTAATAGGTCTTGAGCTTTGAGTTTGCATTAGGGCAACGATTGTAGAACTATCCACTCCTCCAGATAAAAAAGCTCCTAAAGGAACATCAGAGATCATTTGTTTATTTACAGCTTTTTTTAAAACTCTGCTTAGTGAAGATATAGCTTCAAACTCATCATGAAACTGGTCACGTGCTCCTGCCTCAATCTGCAGACTTAAATCCCAATAGCGACTTATAGATAAATTACCATAATTTTCATCTGGACGAATTGGTTTTTTTGGAGGACTCATCGGTGGTTTATCATGAACAGTAAGAATAGTACCGGGCTCAAGTTTATAAATATTTGGATGAATACTTCGAGGTGAAGGTATGTACTTAAAACGTAAATATAGGCTCAGAGCTTCATTACAAATAGAAGAAGAACATTTTGGATGAGCACGTAAAGCTTTAAGTTCTGAACCAAATATCAAATCTTTGCCTGCCCAGCCCCAATATAGTGGTTTTTCTCCCATTCTATCGCGAGCAAGGCTAAGATTTTTCTTTTTTTTGTCCCAAAGTGCTAAAGCAAACATTCCTTTAGAACGTTTAAGTGCTTCTTTGATACCCCAATGTGAAATTGCAGCGAGAAGAGTTTCTGTGTCTGAGTGTCCTCTCCATTTTGCATTGACACCACTCTCTAACAGTAAAGAGCGTAATTCAAGATGATTATAAATTTCTCCGTTATAAGCCAACACAAATCGCCCACAATTTGATAGCATGGGTTGTGCTCCAGCAGAACTTAAATCCACAATTGACAATCTTCTGTGGCCTAACCCTACATGACCCTCAACCCATAATCCTTCATCATTAGGACCTCTATGAATTAGTCGTGATGTCATCCTAGATAAATACTGATTTAGATTTTTGCTTTGCTCAGAACTTATAAAACCAGTTAAGCCACACATGATGAGTCTTTACTTTTAAGGATTGAACTATATAAATTGTGATAAGATTTTATGCCTATTTCAAGAGAAAATAATTTTTCTGAAGTTGATCTACATCGAGAAGATAAATTTGGATCTTTGAAAAGAGTTATAAGATTTTTATAAGCACTTTTCATCTCTTTATTACTTTTACCTTCAACAACAATACCAACTTTGTTTTGCTTAACAATATCAGCAACATCTCCCACACCATCATTTACAACAACTGGAATGCCACAACCAAGTGCTTCAGCTAATCGAGTTGGTGCACTTCCTAATTTACTTAAACCTTTAGTAAAAAACATTACAGATACATCGAGTTTTTGAATGGTCTTAGGCATATCGTCAGTTGAGCATGAAGTATAACTGATTTGTCCTTTAAGTTCTTTCAATGGATTAAGTATTTCATTGATTTCGTCTAAATTATCTCGTGTAACAATTTTAAAATGAGCACTTGAGTCAGTTGAAGCTACCATATTTATCCAGCTAGAGAGCCAATCCATTTTAAACCATCCAGATATAATTGTCCCAATACAACCATGAATTAAAAACTGTTTTGGTTTTTTTGGTATTGGTATAAAACGCTGTAGATCTGCACAGGTAGGAATCACAATAATGCGTTGATTATTTAACTCAGCAGGATATTTTGATTTCAAATAATCAACTGCTACGTTTGTTAAAGAAACTACACCATCAGATTTAGCTAAACAAGCTTTCTCAATTTTAACAATAAAAAGATGAATGAAAGAACCTCGACGTATTCTGCCAGCAGTGATTAATTCTTCTGGCCATAAAGCTCTCATGTCAAAAATAAAAGGGACTTTTGTAATTTTTTTTACAGCTAAGGCAACAGCAGCTGGAATATATGATCTTGCATGTATTAAACTGATCTTTCTTTGAATTATTTGACGCCTGACATACCAAATCATCCAGAACAAACTAAATATATGTGATATTATATTTTGTGAAGATTGAAAAAGTTTAGGAAGCCAATAAATGCCAAGCTTAGAACATTCTTTTTTGGCTCTTTCCATTGCCTCCATATCGTTCCAGTATTCTGGCTTCTCAAATGTTATTAAAGTAATGTCATAATAATTAGATAAACCTCTGATATAAGCCATTACCTGACTTTGCCCAAGAGGTTCTAGTAAACCATTTCGAGTAATATATAAGATGCGTTTCATAGATTTAAAGGTTTACGAATTATTCCAATGAATTTTTCATCTGACTTTGTTATAGCAAAAGGTATCGATTTTGTTTTAACAAATTCAGAAAAATACATATTATCTTGTATGTCATCAGAAATAAACAAACCACCTGGCTCGAGAGCATTCCATAATAAAGGGAACGCATAATCTCTCCCACACCAACTTTTATCTGAATCGTAGTGACATAGACTTACTTTACCACCAGCCATCTTAATAGCTTTTTTTAAACCATATCTATCTGGCTCTCTAATAAGTGACCATCTATCTGAATAAATTTTAGGCACCACAATGCCAACGTAAGCTTCGTTTCCCATTTTTGGGTAAGGCATATCAACACTATACAATTTTCCCCTACCATTGATAGACATGGCTTTTAGAATTGCTAAACTTGACCAACCGTATGCTACACCTGTTTCGATAACTCGACTAGGACGTATTAGATGCACTGAATTAAATAACAAATTTAAATCACCTGGGCCTCCCATTTTCACTACAGATTTGTCAGCAAGTTCTTTGCCTTCTTTTAAAATTGAATCATTAAGTTCGCTTGCTTCACCAGTTATCCCTAGCTTGGTCAAAGCATCATAAAATGATACAACATGCTTAGATGCCCATTTATGTGCTTTTTGTCTTTGAGATGGATTGTCAAAATCAACAAGAAATTTTCTTTTAATCAAATGAAAAGCATGTAACCAAAACTTAGGTCTTTGTAAAAACCATATAAGAGTAAAAAATTTATTAATCATACTTTTAAATAATCTCATCTAATAATTTTAAATATTTATTTGAAATATTTTCTGGAGAAAAATCTTCAGATCTTTTTATAAGCTTTGCGCTTTCTTGAGGTGTATTTAGACTTAAACCCATGGCATTAGTAAGAGAATTTTCATCTCCGACAGGTACTAGATGTCCGTAACGTCCATTAACCAAAATTTCTGAAGGGCCAGAAGGACAGTCTGTAGAAACAATTGGCAAACCACAGGCAAGTGCTTCTATAACCACTAGAGGTAAACCTTCATAATCAGAAGATAAAACAAACAGATCAGCTGTTTTATAAAAAGGAGTTGGATCAGCCTGAAATCCAGCTAAAATAATTTTATCATCTATTCCCAGTTCTCGTGCTTGTAAAATTATTGACTCACGCCCTTTACCATCTCCAACAAACATCAATCGTGATTTAGCAATACCCATGCGTGCAAAAGAGTTTAAAAGAAGTTTATGATTCTTCTGTTCAGTCAAATTTCCAACTGTAACAATTCTTGCTCCAGAAGGACAAGACCATAATTTATCAGCATTTTTTAAAGCTTCTGTAGATGGTTGTGAGCATGCATTAACAGGATTATAAATTACCTCAAACATTTTCTTTGATAAACCTGAAAGCTTAGCAATATCATTAACAACACCTTTTGAAACACCAACTCGAGCGTTAGCGAGTCTATAACCAAAAAACATTGATGATTTCATAAAAAATCTATGAACCCAGCCCCACTTGCGATATTGTACAGAGAGATTATTGTGTTCACATATAATTACCTTACAGCGTTTCCAATAAAATATTTTAGCAAGAGCAACAAGAACAGTTAGAGGCCATATTGAAACAATTATATTATCAGGACGACGCTTATGAAGATAGTCTAATAAAATTTTAGGCAAACTTCGAAGACGAGAACAATTTAAATTAACCACTGAAAAAGAAGATTGTGCCTCAGATAATAACTCTCCTTCAGCCTGCAGAAGAACAAATTCAACAACATGTCCTTTACGTGCGAATTCATATCCAAGATTTAAGTTTACACGTTCGGCGCCTCCTACACGAAGATGTGGTAAAAAAATTGATATCATAAATTTTTTTTTAGCATTTAGTTTATAATTTAGTGTATAACTATAATTGTTATATCAAACAACTTATCAAAAAGTTTTTGAAATATATTGTATCTCTTCATTACATTTATGAATTTAAATTGATTATTTATATAAAATTATTTAAAAAAATTTCCATATTTAGAATCTTCCATGCAAAAAATGAGTTTCCGAGATTATTACTTTTTGAATAAGAATGGTATAATTTTTCAAATTCATTGATATCAACTAATCCTAATTTTTTTAAATTTCCATTTTTTATATATTCATAAATTGATTTATAGTTTTTTTTAAAAAACTCTCTTTGAGGGGCTGCTACAAATTTTTTTGTCAATCTTTTATCTTCATTTAATCTTATATGTTGCTTTGTTATGCCATTAATAATTTTATATTCATTATTATTGCTAAAACAAAAATCAACTAAATCATTTTCTAAATAAGGATATCTAGATTCTATTCCATATCCCCCTCCAGCCCTATCCTGAAAGTGTAAAAGCTTAGGTAATTTATATTTTTTTATATAGTTATTTTGAATTTTATTAGAGGACAAAGTAGTCGAATTATTCAAGTTAGACATTTCTTTTCCGTCTGGGGTCAACAAATTAGCTTTCAGATATTTATTTCTTAAATTATCCAGGCTTAAATTTTCATCATATATCTCATTAAAAATATTAAGTTCTTTTTTCTGCTTTGTTTTATCATTGATTTCATTGATATATGAAGCATGCATATTTATGTATCCAAAATTGAGTTCATCAGAGCCCTCACCTGATAAAACAACTTTTATATTTTGTTTTTGTATTGACTCATACATTTTAAAAACGCCAAAGCTTCCTAAACCACCAATAGGAGATTCTGAAAGTTTGATCATATGTTCTAAATCGACTAAGAAATTATCTAAATTAATTTTAAAAGTTTTATGATTACTTTTTGATTTAATTATATTGTTTTCTACGTACTGAGACTCATCGTATTTTTTATCATTCCATCCAAATGAAAAAGTTTTTATTTTATGCTCATAAAACTCTTCAAGTTTGTTATACATAAACCGTGAGTCAAAACCTGAGCTTAGCATCATAGAAATATCCACATCTGATGTAATATTTAGATTTAATGAATTTTTAAAATATTCATGATAGACTTTTTTGAATTCATCAGCAGATTTAACATGTAGTGATTTATTTTTTTTGAGTTTCCAGTATTGTTGTTTTTTAGTAAAGTTAAACTTATTTAAATCAAATATTTGATAGAATGCTTGATCTAAAGTCGTAATTTTGTCAAATAATGTTCTAGTAGAATGATGTATATATCCGTTGATCAAATACTGGTTAACAAGCCGTTTATTTATAGAAATATTATTTTTTAAATAAAGAATTGGTTTGATTTCTGATGAAAAAATTATTTCCTTATTATCATAATATATATTTAAGGGCTTTACACCAAATCTATCTCTTGCAATGTAAATAATATTTTTTTTTTGATCATAAATTACAAATGAAAAAATTCCATTTAATTGCCTTACAAATTCATAACCTAATTTTTCGTAGAGATATAATATTACTTCAGTGTCAGATTTAGAAAAAAATTTATAATCTCTTAAGTATTTTTCTTTTAAATTACTAAAATTATAGATCTCTCCATTAAAAATTATAACATTGCCTGTTTTTTTACACATCATTGGCTGATTAGAAACGTTTTTAAGATCAATAATTTTGAGTCTATTATGAAAAAAATAACAGTTTTTATATTTTATAAAACCAGCATAATCTGGACCTCTTTTATGTTGAATTTTTTTTAATTCAGATATTTGTTTGATATTTAATTTATCACCATCATTATTATAGTAAAAAAAAAATCCACACATATTAATTATTTTTCGAATAAAATATTTTTTTTGAGATTTAACAATTTTATATTTTTAATCAAACTTTTGAAATTTTGCAATGATTTTGAAAATTATCCACAATATAATAATTATTAATTAATTTAAGACTAATACACTATCTTTTTATTTTTAATTAAACCTTTGGTTTTGTTTAAACCTCCTCTTATATAACCTCTTATTTTACTATTAAAACTCCATCCAACAGCATCTAATATTTCATTTTTGTTAAGTGTATCATAAAAACCTATCTCGGATATTGCTGTTGACATATCACAAATTCCTTTACGAGGATCGTCTAATAAATAACTGTTAAAATTTTCTTTAAGATATTGTTCAGATCGAATTTCAACCATTTTTTGTATTTCAGAAAGTGAATATTTTTTTTTATTATTTTGTTGAAGCCATACTTGTTCATTGTCATGATATTTTGGTCCTGACAAAGAAAATTTACAATTAGAAAATTGAGCATAAACAAAATGACTGCCAATAAAATTTGAGGTTACGTAATTAAATGCATCAAAAATACTCCGCATTCTTATTAAACTATTAGCATCGTCAGGACGCGCTCCTTGAATAACATGAAGACCTCTTTCTTTAGCTCCTTTGTGAAGTGGACCATCCCAATCTAAGTAAAATATACAAACATAAATTCCATCAAAATTCCTTTTAATTGACTCTAGATAATCAAGGTATGATGTTTGTGAATTTTCAAATTTTATGTGCTCTCCTGTATGGGGAGGAATAGACAATAATGCATTTTCATTTCTATAACTATGCTGTTGTTTGACGTATGCAGCTGGCAGTCCTCCTATAATCACTTTGCTAAAATCTTCATTTTTTAGAGCCTCGTATTCTTTTTTGTTTGCAACAACTACGGGGACTGAACGATTTAATAGATGTAAACCAAGAATTTCTGAAGTAGGTAAGTCATGCCAATGCCAACCATGGACCCATTCAGCAAATGTTCGCCTAGGTTTTTCAAAGCCACAAATTTTTGCCAAAATATAAGAAAAACCAAAACGATCAATGCTTCCTTTATATGAAAAGACATTTACTTCCGGCAATAAACTCATTAACTCTTCCAAACAACTCCATTTATTTTTTTGAGTATATTGATTGTTATGCTGCATCCAAAAATAAAATTATTAATTTTTTATAATATTAATGTCTAGAGACTAAAATATCAATTGCTAAGTTATGATGAAAAATTCTTATTTTTATTTATAAGTTCTTCATATGATCCATGACCAATAATTTTACCTTTTTCAATTTTAAAAATAGTATTACAGTTTTTGATTGTATTCATACGATGAGCAATTAGAATTATTGTTGTTTCTTTACTTATTTTGTTAATAGCATCAATAACTACCTTCTCAGTTTCATTATCAAGCGCACTTGTAGCTTCATCTAAAACTAATACCTGTGGGTTATGATATAAAGCTCTTGCAATTCCTATTCTCTGACGCTGTCCTCCTGATAATCTGACTCCACGTTCACCAATTGTTGTTGAATAATTATATGGAAGTTCTTCAATAATAAAATTATGTAGATTAGCAATTTTTGCAGCTTTTTTAACAGCTCTTAAATCAACACTTTTAGAATCTATACCAAATGCAATATTTGCTGCAATCGTATCATCGCTTAAGTATATTTGCTGAGGAACATAACCTATTAAACTTTGCCATGATCTTGCATTTTCTTTTGTAATAACTTTGCCATCAACTTCTAATGTTCCCTTTTGAGGCTCAAGTAATCCTAATATGATATCAATAATTGTAGTTTTACCACTACCAGTAGAACCAACAAATCCGATAGAGGATTTTACAGGAATATTTATACTTACATTTGTTAAAGCTTCAGTAGATGAATTAGGATATCTATAATAGAGATTTTTAAGAGAAATTGTTTTATTAAATTTTAATATATCTTTTGTCTGTTTTTTTATTGCAGGTCTTAAAGACTCAAGATCTTTATTTAATTTATCTAATGCAGGCTCAATAAATGTAAGCTGAACAGACGCTGCATACATTACTTGTAATGATGGAAGTAATCTATATCCAGCAAATACGTATAAACTTATAATAGGTAAGGTACTATTAAAACTACCTGTTTGAACCATCATATAAAGTATCATTAATAAAACACCCCCAAAACCAATAGCCTCTAGTATAAAGCGGGGTGTTTGAGATACAACTCCTTGAGTAGCAAAAGCTCTTGCATACAATTGAGCAGAAGTTGAGAAATTATTAATATAATTTGCCTCTAGTCCACCAACTTTTACCTCCTTAACAGCACTAAAAGCTTCAATAATTGATTTAAATCTTAACTGGTTATAAATTAAACGTTTCTTTCCATTTTGATGAAGATAATTACGAACAAAATAAAAGATAATCAAATATGCACCACCAAGCGCAATACCTATTATTAACGCAAGTTTTGGATCTACAATAACAAGTAAGGTTATCAGGGCTACAGCAACTGTGCCTTTGGCAATTAATTCCAATAATGGATTAATGCCATTAAAAACTAAAGTGTGTACTTCAGATAAAATAATCTTTCCAAAATCTGCACTGTGCCGACTCAGAAACCAGCTATAAGGTTGCTGAAGATAACCCTTTAATAAACGCTTACCTAGAGTATATTCACGCATGTGAACAAATCTAACCTGTACATAAGTAGTTATAATCTTAAAAATTTGAGAAATAATTAATAAAATAAATACAATAAATCCTAAAACAAAAAGAAATTGTTGATGATTTTCAACTCCAAAATTGAATGACATTTTAAATAGTGTATTTAAAATTAAGTTTGTTTCTATAAGCTCAATATCTGTAAGAACTGCCATAAAGGGGAGTATAGAAGCTACACCGATAGTTTCTAGTAATGCCATTATAGATATCAAAAATAATAAAAAAATAGCTCTAATTTTTTCAGCTGTACTAAGCAAAAAAAATAATCTTTTAGCAATTTTCATTTTATATTAAACTTTCCCATAAATTTTTATAACTACGTGCTATATCTTTAATATCATAATAACGACAAATCTTTTCAAAACATTTAATACAATTACTGTAATAAATATCTTCTTCATCTCTTAAAATATTGAGGTACTTATTTAAGGCATCGGCTAACGCTATGGAGTCTTCAATTGGTACAGTAAAACCTACACCTTCAAGTATATCTGAAGTATCTCCAACATTTGTGGCAATACAAGGTGTAAAGTTAAGCATTGACTCAGCAAGGACATTAGGAAATGCCTCTCCATAAGAACTTGACAGAACAGTTACATGAGATTTCATATAAATATTATCTACATCATTTACCTCACCAATAAGAGAACAAAATTTATTGATTTTATATTTTTTTAACATTGAAGTAAGCTCATGATTATCAGGTCCAGTTTGATAACCTGCAATTGTTAAATGAAAATCAATATTGCTGATTTGTAGTAAACTGAGTGCTTTGAACAAATTTTCAAAATTTTTCTGATTACTCCATCGAGCAACAATACAGATCCTGTAAATACCATCATATTTTTTATATTTCTTAATAAATTTTTTATTAATATCTATAAAATATCCGTTTGGAATAATGGAAAAATTATCAAATCTATAGCCTAATTTTTTATGAATTTCTCTCGCAGAATTTGAATTAGAAATAATCTGATTTACACCATAATGAGACAAAGTTGCTAAAATTTTTAACAGGAGCCAATTTTTGAATGATGGTTGCCCTCTTTGTAGCTTAGAATTTCTAATATTCCAAACTAAACCCTGAAAGCCACAAGTAAACTTTATAAACCATGCAATCATATCTGCGTGAAGAAGCCAAGATGTAATTATAAGGTAACCTTGTTTTTTTTTTGAACGAGAAAATTGAAGCAAATGAGATAAAACTTTTAATAAATTCAAAAATTTAAAATCAAGTACTAAAACATCAATTCCAGCTTCACGTAAAAAAGATACATACTTACCACCCTTGTTAATACAAATAACACTATGCTCAACTGTATCGCTGGAAGCTTGAATCAAACGATAAAGCATTCCTTCTGCCCCTCCAGAACCAAGAGATGTAATAACATGCAAAATTTTCATTTAATAAAAATTGAGCATATTTTATATATTATTAATTTTAAGATATTTTTGAATAAAACAAATGGTGAATAACGCAAATAGTCAAATCCTAAAATCATTATATCTTTAAAAAATACTTTTGATAATCTATTATAGTTTTTGTTTTTTAATGACAATCTATCTTTACTACTATTATCATAAATTAATGCTACAATAGGCTCATAACGAACTATTTGTGTCTGCTTAGCTATTAATTTCCAAGTGATACCCTCACCCCCATTAATATCTTCAAAAAAAATATTTTGTTTTAATATTTTTGATTTAATTACAGTTGAGTACTCACCTCGTTTTGTTTCATTTAAAAAAAATCTATAAGATATATTTCCTATAAAATATGGGTCTTCAACAGTATATTTCCCTTCCTGGTCAATACAAGGAAATTTAAAATATTCATATTTACTATTTATAATTATATGATTGAATTTTGAAAGTATATTTTCCACCAACAAATTATCAGAGTCTAATAATAAAATAAATTCTCCAGAAACTATATTGATACCTTTGTTTCTTGCAATGTTTACACCACAATTTTTTTTTAATTTAATGTATTTAATTCTATTATCAGTATAACTAGAAACTATCTCATCAGTGTTATCTTTTGATCCATCATTAATTATAATTAACTCCCAATTTTGATAGTTTTGATTAATAACTGAGTCTATACTTTTTGAAATTATGTGACCTCTATTAAATGAAGGGAGTATTATTGAAAATTTTGTTTTATTTTGCACAATAATTATATTCCAAGAATTTAAAGATCTTTTGATTTAAAAAAATAATTGATAAATAAATTAAATTTTTTTTATTTTGTTGAAAAATAAAAAAGACCATTACTATATGTAATTTAAATGAATGGATTCCAATAAAGGAACTAAATATTATTTGAATATCTCTCAAAACTGAATACTTACTAAATTTGACTAATTGTATACCTAAATTTTCCACTTTTTAACTGAGGTATATCATCTAAAATTTCAAACTCAACTTTACAACTAGCGCCCATCACTTTTTTTATACCCATCAATATATGGTTCATATCATCTTCTATAGGTTTTTCTTTTGTAGCAATTTTTACTAACATATAATTAAATTCTTTTTGTATAACTTGGTATTTAAAAACCCATTTTTTATAATAAAACAGATCTGAGAAATATTCTCCATGAACGACTGATCCATTGCTTGTTTTAAAAATATCAGAAGTTCTTCCAGTGAGTTTTGTTAAAATTTGTTTACCTCCATCTGTTTTAATAATACCTCTGTCACCAATATTATACCTAATTAACGGCATTGAATAATTAACAAGTGATGTTACCAGCAATTCTCCTTGCACGCCATCACTTAAAATATTTCCATTTTCATCAATGGCTTCTAGATAAACACCTTTTGTAACGATCATCTCACTTGTGTCATAAGAATGGGTAGAGGCAATATTTCCAACCTCTCGGCTACCATACCTATTAAAAACTTTTGTTTGAAATACTCTCTCAATTGTTTTTTTAATGTTTGGGTATAAGGTGCCTGCAGATGTCATTACTGCATTTAGAGGCTTCACATAAATATCATTATCTTCAGCAAATTTTGCCAATTGATATATTGATTCTACATAAGCTACTAAGAGTTTTGGCTCATTCTTGTTTATAAAATGAATATACTCATGAATTTTTTCATATGGAATTTTATATGAATTAAGAAATTTTATGTTTTTTAAATAGTTTTTTAATATCGCCTTATAATTCTTTTTATCTGTAAGAATCTCTTGATCATTTCCCCAAAGCTTAATTAGAGGTTCGCCAAAACTATATCCAGTCAAACTTTTTTGCTCGTATGTAATATACCTTTGAGCATACAAGTATTCCATATCTTGCATAAACACAACAGGCTCACCTGTACTTCCACCAGAAGAATTTTTAAAAGCACCTCTTTTGTTAATATCAAAAGATTGTAAATTATTAAACTCTTTAGCTATAATTTCTTTAGTTAAGACTGGAAAATCTCTTAATTCCAGTCCTTTAAATTTTTTATAATATTCGACATTTTCTTTACAAAATATCAACATATTTTCTAATGAATATTTGTTAAAGTTTATATCTTTAAAATATATTTGGCTTAAGAGTTGTTTTCTAAGATTCATCTAAATTATAAATTTAAATTCCATATCCAAAACCCTTTTTCTTAGCATACAAAATATCTTTAGGTATTAATCCTTCAAATGTCTGCTTTAATATTAGCTTATTATTTGCTTTGCCATCTTTCTTAGAGATTTTTCTATGCGCATCAATCTTAAATGCCAATTCAATAACTCTGTAATCCAAAAATGGAGCTCTTGTTTCTATGCTATATATCATAGATGGTAAATCAGTACTTATAGTTATAGAGTGTGCATTTTCAGTTATTAGACCTATCCAATTTGAAACGTCTATATAATTATTTGTTTTTATTTTCTTAGCCCAAAAATCTATCAAAGTACTGTAATCAAAATTATCTATGCCTTTTTCAGTTGCCTCTTTACTATAAAGATACCCTTTTCTCTTTAAATTTTCTTTTTGAGCTAACTCAAACATAAGTTTTAAATTTGAGCTTACACTAAATATTTTTTCAAAAGTTTTTAAAAGAACATTTGGTAATATTTCTATCATTTTCACAATATCTGAGAAAAGAAGTTGTTTATTTGCGCCATCATATCCGTAAAATATTTCATCTGCGCCAATCCCGCTCATAACAACTTTAATATTCTCCTTCGCAATTTGCTCATATAGTCTAGCTGCATGAGTTAGTGGAAGTAATCTTACATCTTCGCCATAAATATTTATCATTTTTTGATATAGTTTATCTTGTAAATCTCTATCATAATGAAATATTTTTAGAGGAACTTTAAAAAGTTTAGCTACTCGTTGTGCTCTTTTTATCTCTTCATCATCTGCTTTTAAACTATATGCTTTTGGTTGTAGTCCATGTTTTACCATTAGTCCTGTGATTATTGAACTATCAACACCCCCACTCAAAAGTGTAGCTATTTCTACGTCTGCTCTC
>MDTC01091284.1_pt1 | contig 25578 bp, 21 predicted proteins | sample 811181 | NCBI WGS metagenome assembly MDTC01 (sample SAMN05326644, study PRJNA326480) | marine metagenome | isolation source: seawater | place: Pacific Ocean: North | collected 2011
CATTATCAGGAGCGGCGTTTTGCTGACTGTAGGCGTTGTTGGATTATACTGGATGAGTTGCAACAGATCATTTTGATAGACTATTTTCCCGGGAGTGACCGCTATGTCCTTGCCGAGCTCAAATGCGTCTTCCTCAACCATTTTAATTCGCAGTTGATCTTCACTATTCTCTAAGTCTTCTAATAAATTATCTAGCCCTTGGACTAAGTTCTGACCGCCGCGCTCGATTGTTTCTTTTAGCACCTTAGGGTTGGTCATAACAAAATTTGTTGGAGCCATTGCATCAGCAAATTGACGTGTATAAAAATCCAATTTCTGCATTGTTTTATCATCTAGGCCTTCCGTATTTTTGACAGTGCTTTGCATCCAACGCGTAGTGAGCAAATACGACTGCTTTATGAAGTCAAAAATAGTATTTTCATGCCAATCCTTGTCACGGAAGCGAAAGTCACTCTGAGATGGTGAAATCACTGGGTCAGTATTTTTTCCAGCGATTTTGTCGGCGGTATTTTGCCAAAGGGCCATATAATCTTGCCAGAGTGCGAGCTGGTTTTGAGCCAATTTAGTTGGATCGCTCATAATTTGGCGGGTGAATTCTATGAAAGCATGGCTGACATTGAGTGGATCTGCAAACTGCTCTTTGTGACACTTGGCTTGCTGACGCCGCACGAACTCTGATACGATTTTTTGACTTTTGGAGGCTATATCTATCCAAACTCGTGAGTATTCGATCGGGTCTGGTGCCTTTCGTTCGTTGCGTGATTGATCACCCATGATTTTTTGCCTATACTTGGTCTACATTTTGCATGAAATGCAAATAATTAGCATTACGCTGATTTTTACTTATAAAAAAAAATTGTTTTCTTTCCAATATCGATTTTACACTATTGAATTCGTAAGGTCATGCACTGATATGTTATTTATGCGAAAAGACTAGGAAGGTTAAAGCGGGTGATCAAATTAATGAATAATAGTGCCTTCTGCCTCAATCAGCTACTTCGTCACCTTCGGATCTGTGTTGCTATTGCAATCGGTTCATTGCTGGGGGCCTGTAGTACCATGGATGCCGTCAGTGATAGCGTTGTAGATGCGGCTAAAATAGTTAATCCCTTGAACTGGATTGATGATGAAGATGAGAAGGCTTCAAGTAAAACCTCTCAAACAAATGGAATCAATCGAGCTGAAGGAAAAGGCTCGAAAAAGACAGAAACAGAGGATGCTAATCCAGACGAGGAGGTTGGGTCAAAACGTAAATCGAGGTCTGCAAAAACCCCTTCGAGTATGTTGTATGGTGATAATAGGCTGGACAAAAGATATCCAAAGCTTGGTAATATTCCGGACCGGCCCGCGAATGAGGCGGCTTTAGCGCGCCGCATTGAGCATAAAAAACTTGCAGATACCTTGGTTGCCGACAGTAAAAATGCTCAGTACACTGATAAGGTGCTCAGAGCTAGTTCGGCTATTACTCCACCTCCTCCAAGTGCGGCGCCAGTATCAGCGGTTGAGGCTCAGAGAGTGATGGCTCCGAAATTGAGCGGTGTTCCAAGTAGTGCAAAAAAGTCCAACCTCGCCCCGTCTCAAAAGGTATTGAGCAGCTCAGGCGGCACAAACACTCCAACAACCAAAACAGCTACTGTTCCGGCGCCGCAACTCCTAGCGTCACCTGCAGTAATGAAAAGTAGCACATCAAATGGCATGAAATCGGTACCCGTGTTTGCTGATAAAAAAAGGCCTCTTAACGCATCATTGGGTTCGGAAAAATCCCAAACCCCGGTGCCGGGGATAGTGCCGCCACCGCCACCTCCGGTTGCTTATCAACGTGACGATAAAAAACGGTTTGCCACTCCTGTAGGCATTCCGCGTACTGTCGCTGCCGTGCCAAAAGTGGCGCGGCGAAAATCTGATCCACCGCCATCCCCACCCGCTCTGAACAAACGCCCCGCTGCTGTTCAAGCTTACTCAAAGGGCACAGCTCAGGAAATTGGAGATGCAAGTTCGGGGGTGGATGAGACGAGATTGCCCTTGAGCCGGACGCCGCAAACTGTCCAGGTTGCAACAATCTATTTTGGTAATGGATCATCTCGGCTTCAAGCTAGAGATCGTGCAGTCGTGCATGATGTTGTAGAAATGTTCGAGGAAACCGGCGGCGCCATAAGGATAATAGGTCATTCGAGTGGAACAACGGCAAGTCACGACCCAGGGCGCGGCAAATTAGTTAATTTCAAAGTATCGCTCGATCGTGCTAATTCAGTAGCAGCTGAGCTAGTTAGAAATGGAGTTCCAGCGAGGTATATTGACGTGGTAGCTCATGGTGCAGATAGTCCGGTCTATGCTGAATATTCTTCAAATGGTGCAGCTGGAAATCGCCGCGCGGAGGTTTATTTAGAATATGTCAGTGGCTTGTAGCTCTGTGGGCTAATTGTAACTCGACGAAGCTAAATTTCATGTTTAAATAAATGGCTGGCTGTCCCTATTTTAACATTCTAGTTACTGGAATAACTGATGGACGATAATTTTTATCGGATAAAAAGGTTACCGCCTTACGTCTTTACTGCGGTTAATCAAATGAAGGCAGAGGCACGCGCGCGAGGCGAAGATATAATTGATTTTGGTATGGGAAATCCAGATAGTGCAACCCCGCAGCATATTGTCGATAAGTTAGTAGAAAGCGTTCAAGACCCTAAGACACATCGTTATTCTAACAGCCGCGGGATTCCGGGATTAAGAAAAGCAATGGCCGCTTATTATCAGCGCCGTTTTAATGTGGACCTTGATCCAGAAAGTGAAATTATCGCGACGTTAGGGTCGAAAGAGGGACTTGCGAACCTCGCTCAAGCCATTACGAGCCCCGGCGATATGATCTTGGCGCCAAATCCATCCTATCCGATACATGCTTTTGGGTTCATAATCGCCGGTGGCTCAGTGCGTCACCTGCCAGCTTACGTCTCAACTCCGGAGGCGCGCACTGAGTTTATGGATGCGCTGGAGAAAGCTGTTGCTCGTTCAATTCCAAAGCCTCTCGCTGTTGTCATAAATTTCCCGTCTAATCCAACAGCTGAGGTTGTATCTTTAGACTTTTTTGGAGAAATTGTTGATTTTTGCAAACGACATGAAATTTGGATACTTTCTGATTTGGCGTATTCAGAAGTGTATTTTGAACATGGGCCACCACCCTCGATACTTCAGATTAAAGGTGCGAGAGAAATTGCGGTAGAATTTTCTTCGTTGAGTAAAACCTATTCAATGCCTGGTTGGCGTTTAGGATTTGCTGCAGGCAACAAAAAACTCATCGCTGCATTAGCTCGGGTCAAGTCTTATGTAGATTATGGTGCATTTACACCGATCCAAGTTGCAGCAGCAGCTGCTCTAAATGGTCCACAAGACTGCGTTGAATCTATGCGAGAACTCTATTGTAAACGTCGTGACGTGCTTATTGATGGGCTTGCCAACGCAGGTTGGACTGTGCCAAGTCCTAAGGCTACGATGTTTGCTTGGGCCCCGTTACCTGCATCATTCGCGAATTTAGGTTCATTAGAATTTTCTAAGTTACTCCTTTCAGAGGCAAACGTTGCCGTTTCGCCCGGTGTTGGCTTTGGTGAGTATGGAGAGGGGTATTGCAGATTAGCCCTTGTAGAAAACACTCAGCGTATCCGACAAGCAATTCGCAACATAAAGGTGTTTCTTGCCAACAGTGATAAATATTTAGAAGCTGTTCAGAGTAAGGTTGTTGCAGAATGACTACACCGCTCAAGATTGCCATAGCTGGCCTCGGTACAGTCGGTATGGGAACCATTGAAATTTTGCGGGCAAATAGTCAAACTTTGAAACGAAGAGCACAGCGCCCGTTTGAAGTCGTTGCAGTTTCTGCACGGGATCGGGGCCGTGATAGAGGAGCTGATATTTCCAATTTCTGTTGGTACGATGATCCAGTTAAGATGGCCACTGAAGTTGATTGTGATGTTGTACTTGAGCTAATAGGCGGCGGTGGGGGTATAGCAAAGAGTGTTTGCGAAAACGCGATTGCCAAGGGCCGTCACATAGTGACCGCGAATAAGGCACTGTTAGCATTGCATGGGACTGAGCTGGCAAGAGCTTCCGAGAGCGCCGGTGTCGCATTTTGTTACGAGGCTGCCGTAGCTGGTGGCATCCCGGTTATAAAAACACTGCGCGAAAGCTTATCTGGCAACAGCGTAAGCCGTATTCAGGGCATTCTGAATGGAACTTGTAACTTCATCTTAAGCTCAATGCGCTCATCTGGGAGTGCTTTTGGGGAGGTTCTTGCGGAGGCCCAAAAACTTGGTTACGCTGAATCAGATCCAAGTTTGGATATAGATGGTGTTGACGCAGCCCATAAATTAGCGATTCTTTCAAGTATCGCCTTTGGTACTGAACTCGATTTTGAGGGAGTGCATGTTGAAGGGATTAGGTCAATAAGTGCTGAAGATATAGCCTTTGCCGATGAACTTGGATTTCGTATCAAGCTTCTAGGTATTGCAGAGAAAACACCGGAGGGAATTCGGCAACGTGTGCATCCTGCAATGGTGCCTATTTCTGCTCCGATCTCAGCAATTGAAGGCGTGCTTAACGGCGTTTCCATCGAGGGTGATTTCGTCGGGCCAGTTATGCTTGAAGGTGCTGGTGCCGGTGGTGGGCCAACAGCATCGGCTGTTGTAGCCGACTTAGTTGATATTGCTTGCGGTCGTATTTTACCCCTTTTGGGGGTTTCTTCAAGTTATCTTACTCGGCCATCTATAAACCCGATGGAGGATCACAAAGGTGCATATTTTATCCGTATGATGGTTTATGATAGACCAGGAGTATTAGCGGACATATCTGCTACATTGAGAGATCATGATATTTCAATTGAAGGTGTTATTCAGCGGACAAGGTCTGCCACCGAGGCTGTGCCTGTTGTAGTAACTGTTCATGAGACACTCGAGCGCTCAATGAATGCTGCGATGAAAAAAATTGCTGGGATAGAGGCGATACAGTCGCCAATACAGGCTATAAGGATTGAACGAAGCTAGAGAACATGCGTATAAAAGATGGTATTGTAGGGAGGGGGAAATGAGCGATATATCCGTAAATATGGAACGAAACCTTGCGTTAGAGGCAGTACGGGTTACCGAGGCAGCTGCACTTGCGGCTTCACGGTGGATGGGCAGAGGAGATGAAAAACAAGCCGACCAAGCTGCTGTTGATGCTATGCGCGAGGCTTTGAATGGTTTGTCCATAAAAGGAACTGTGGTTATCGGTGAAGGTGAGCGGGATGAAGCGCCAATGCTATATATTGGCGAAACTGTAGGTAACGGCGAGGGTCCTGAGCTTGATATTGCTTTAGATCCGCTTGAGGGCACTACAATTACGGCCAAGGGTGGTACTAATGCATTAGCTGTTGTTGCCATGGCTGAAAAGGGTGGTTTCCTTAATGCACCTGATGTTTATATGGATAAAGTTGCAGTTGGAGCCGGGTTGCCCGCCGGGATTGTAGATTTAGACAATTCACCGGCTGAGAATTTACAGATTGTCGCGGATGGTCTTGGAAAGGATATCAACGACGTTGTTGCGTGTATTTTAGACCGTCCCAGGCATGCTGATCTTATTAAGTCGGTTCGTGATGCTGGCGCTCGAATACTTTTGATTTCTGATGGTGATGTGTCCGGGGTGATGGCAACATCAGATCCTAATAGTGGCATAGATATTTACCTTGGCAGCGGCGGTGCTCCTGAAGGGGTGCTTGCATGCGCTGCTTTACGATGCATAGGCGGTCAGTTTCAGGGAAGACTTATGTTTCGCAATGATGATGAACGCTTGCGGGCAGCAAAATGGGGTATTGAAGACCTTGACCGAAAGTACGATTTAGAAGAGTTAGCAAGCGGGGATGTGATGTTTGCAGCTACGGGCGTTACTGATGGTACAATACTGCGTGGTGTTCGTTTGAAGGCGGGAAGCGCTCAAACTGAATCTATAATAATGCGATCTAAAACAGGCACTGTGCGTATCGTTTCAGCGCAGCACAATCTTCATCGCAAGCCTATGGGGTTTGCAATTAGCAAATGAGTGCCGGCCCAGCTTACTTGGGTGTTGATCAATCGATTGGCGGCAAAAGATGGGAAGCCGTCGACTCGGATGAACGCTCAGGTTTGGCCCTTTCCCAAAGACATGGGCTACCTGAAATCGTCGGCCGGCTGCTAGCGGCTAGGGGGGTGGGTGTGGATCAGGTGGATGATTTTTTGGATCCGCAAATTAGACGATTACTGCCTAACCCCAGTTCTTTGGTTGATATGGATCTTGCCGCTAAGCGGTTGGCAGACGCAATACAAAAAGGGCAAAAGGTTGCCGTGTTTGGTGACTATGATGTTGATGGTGCTACTTCTTCAGCAGTTCTTAAAAGATTTTGGAGAGCCGTCGGCCGAGACTTAGACGTTTACATTCCAGATCGACTTACAGAGGGCTATGGCCCGAATTTACCAGCACTACAAAGGATGAAGAAACAGGGCATAGAGTTGGTCATTACAGTCGATTGTGGCATTGTTGCGTTTGAAGCTCTTGCAGGTGCGCGCAAAGCTGGAATCGAAGTAGTTGTGGTAGACCATCACCAAGCTGAACCGCGGCTACCTGATGCAGTTGCTATAGTTAATCCAAACCGTCTTGATGATACATCTTCGGAAGGTCATCTTGCGGCCGTTGGTGTAACTTTTTTATTAGTGGTAGCCTTAAATAGGGTCCTTCGCCAACGCGGATGGTATAATTGCCGGGTTGAGCCGAACTTATTACAGTGGCTGGACTTAGTTGCTCTCGGCACTGTTTGTGACGTCGTGTCACTCACAGGCGTAAACAGGGCTTTAGTCAAACAGGGGCTTAAGGTGATGGGTGCCCGGAGAAATGCGGGTTTGAGAGCTCTTGCTGATATAGTGCATCTTACTGAGCAGCCAGCTGCCTATCATGCAGGATTCATGCTTGGCCCTAGGGTGAATGCTGGCGGAAGGGTTGGCGAATCATGGCTTGGAGCTGCTTTACTCTCCACAGATGATGAAGGCAAAGCTGTTGAATTAGCTAAACGGTTGGATGTTTATAATCAGGAGCGCCGTTCAATAGAGGCCGTTTGTCTTCAATCCGCAACCGATATTGTAGAAAATAATAATAACGGAAATTTTGCCTATGTTGGTTCTACGGAATGGCACCCAGGTGTAATTGGAATAGTCGCAGGCCGTCTTCGTGAGCGATTTAATCGTCCTGCTTGTGTTGTAGCGTATGATGGAGATCAGGGCAAAGGCTCAGGAAGGTCGGTGAAAGGCTTTGATCTGGGGGCAGCCATTGTGGCAGCACGGCAGGCCGGATTGTTAAGTTCAGGTGGTGGGCATGCAATGGCTGCTGGGTTTACAATCCAGCGCAATAATGAACAGTCATTCTGTAGTTTTATGACAGAGCGTATTGGAAAAACGCAAAGAGAACTTACCCCAGTTTATCGAATAGATGGCGCTATTCAGCCTATAGGTGCAAATAATGAATTTTTGACTGCCATTGAGCGTTTGGCGCCCTTTGGGGCTGGGAATCCTCAGCCGAGGTTTGTCTTTCCTAGAGTTCGAATCATCAAAGCTCAGCAAGTTGGAGCAGATCATGTGAGTTGCATTGTGACTGGAGAAAACGGTGGTCGATTAAAAGCAATATCTTTTCGTAGTCTTGGTCAACCTTTGGGTCAGGCATTACTCCAAAGTGGCGGCAGTCCGGTCCATCTTTGTGGCACCCTAAAATTAGATCATTGGCAAGGGCGTGAAACGCCTCAACTAACAATTGATGATGCTGCTACTATATTTTAGTCAAATCATGACGATACTATTGTTTAAGGTTAGTAGCTGTTCGTGTCATCTCTTCGGCTACAGTAAATGCCCGAACATTGGATGAATAGGCATGCTGGTTTTCAATTAATCGACTGAATTCAAGTTCCATACTTGTAGTTGACTCTTCTAGTGATCCAGGAATGAAACTACCCTGGTCAGTTGCGTCAGCCTCATACAGTTCCGCGTCGCCTGAATTTGTTGAAAGGGCATAATGGGTGTGGGTTCGTACGTCCATAAGGTTCGGGCTCGTCACTACTGTCACCGGTAATTTATAGAGGCTCTTACTCTCACCATTACTGAAGTTACCCGAAATGATGCCATCTTGGTTAAAACTTATGCTTTGAAGAGAGCCCTCTACATTGCCATTACGGGTTATTCGACGCACTGTGTTGTTACCCGCGTACTGGGTTAAACCCGATATGTCCAATGTAATTGTGCTTGACCCGCCATCGGGATCGGTGAATGTGGGAGTTATATCTGTAGTAGTGTCAGAAGTTAGGTTCCCTGAGGCATCAAAGGTAAGTGCCGTCGTTGGCACTACACCTGTGGTGAGATCACTATTTGCTACTTCTATATCGAGATCCCATGTGTTGGTACCAGCCTTAGTAAATGTCAGCTTCATCGCATTTTCATTGCCTGCTTCGTCAAAAACTCCAATTTTACTCGCAAAAGTTGACCCGGTCGCGGCGTCGGCGGCAAGATTAGCATCATACAAGGCAGTGGTGGTGGCATCCGGTTCATAGACGTTTGCTGTCTCGTCAATCTGCATTGCAACTAGTGACTCCACGCCTGAGCCGGTTGTAAATGAGGCACCGTCACTATCAGCAGGCCACCCAAAGACAAATTGACCTGATATGTCAGTTATGTAGGTTTCTTCAGTGCCGCTCGTATCGAGCATTGTTAAACCAAATTGCCCGCTACGAGTGAATTGAAATTCGTCTCCGCCTGATATGTCAGCATTTGTAACAAAGAAGCCTTTTCCTTGAATTGCGATATCAAGTGGCCCGTTTGAACTGCTGACTTGTCCGGCTTGATCTATAAACCGCTGTAATATAGGTTTCACGCCCCCAAATGAACCACGGGCGCCATCACTCTTGCCCGCAATTTGCTCAGCGAATCGTGTGCTACCAGCTTTATAACCTGGCGTCCGTGAATTGGCTATATTTTCGCCTATAACGTCATATGATTTCGCATTAGAGCGAATTGCCGAAATTGATGGGGAAAAATTGCCAAGCAAAGTCATTTGGGATGCCTTAATTTTAACACCACAAGAAATTCTTTCTAGCGTGGATTCATTTTTTCAAAGAGCTAAGCAGCAATTGTTGTGCCACTTTTATACGCTCACAATATACGATTATTAAATGTGTGCTACTCAAACCTTAGGCCATTTTAGGGCGGTCGGTAAAAAAAGCCGGCAAAATTTGCCCTGAGGGTATTTTTTGCCTACATAAACCAGTTTTAGGTAAATATCTCTAAATCCATACTTGACGTTAGAAGCTGCTTGAGACTAAGTAACTTTGTCCAGATGACCCCATCGTCTAGAGGCCTAGGACACCGGCCTTTCACGCCGGCAACGCGGGTTCAAATCCCGCTGGGGTCACCACTCTTTTTCCCAGAAATCCGGTACTTTAGGCGTTTTATTTGTACGCGCAAATCTAGTTATGCCCTTAAAAATACCCTCAAATAGTCCCTTAGGGGCAGGGGATATTTCCGGACGGGGAGCATCCCCAATGCGTTGCTCTGTACATCTGGTCCCATAGTCAAATCAATCGTGAGGAGGTTTTTATGAGTGAAGATTGCAAAAATTCTGCTGAAGTCAATGTAATCTACTGGTGCTTTCGCTCAGATTGCAGGCAATTACACGACAACGCAGTAACAACCAAGCGACAAAACATTGTCCGAGTTGTTGCCCAGCTTATACGATCACTATTCGGAGGACGAAGTTCATGAAGAAGCCAGTTAAGAAAACAGAAAAGATTATTGCCTCAATAATCTCAAAGTTATCCTGTGGCGCTACCCTTACAAATATCTGTCGGGGAGCTGATATGCCAACGTTACGGGCCGTGCAGCTATGGCGCGAGCATGTGGCAGAGTTGGAGGGAAGGATTCACGCAGCATGGGTGAGGGGACTGCAGACCTGCTTTGACATGAACTATGACGACCAACAGCGGTTACTTGATAATCCTACAAACTATGACCCCAAGCATATAAACGCGATGGCGACTATTACACGCGACCGCAGCCACCAGATCATGGCGGCTCAGACACGATTAGACAAACGCTACGCAGTGCAGAGTAAAACTGAAATTTCGGGCAGTGGCCCGTTTGTAGTCGGCTGGCAGGAAACGCCTACTGCCACCCCGACGGATGACTTCCCTTTGAGCGACGAGCCAAAGGGCGGTGAAGCTAGGCGATGATAGGAGGCCACTATGGCTAAGAAATACGAACGGGAATATGATGACGTAACAGTCAGTACAGTTTCAACTGATCTGACCAAGATAACTTTAACTGTACCCGACGGGTTCGATCACAACGACGTGTGGAAGGCATTGCGGAAGTTCGAACAGTCGGTGCTTCAAGAGGGGGCTAAGTCTTAGCCCTCATAAACTGATGGGGGTTACTAATGAAAATTGATCTATTCACCAAAGGCATATTGACTGTAATCGCGGTTGCATTGGTGTTCATTGCTATTGATACGCAGCCGGTAAAACAAGCTCAGGCCTTTGGTGGTGGGCTTGAAGTCATCAGTGGGAACGATTCAACTTTTTTCGTAAAAAAGGGAAACAATGTTAAGCAGTGCTTCTATGACGAAAGTAGTAGGCGGAACACCGGTTGTTGGCCGTGGGTGTCTATCGAGGGGAGCCGATTTAAATTTGGTAGATGATCCCGTGGGAGGGGGCGAGATGAAACTTTGGGGAGAATATGGGGAAAACGACTTGGGTTTTATGGAATGGTTAATGATTATTTACATTCTAGGTGTCCCGATTGGGCTAGCGGCCTACTGGGCCTACCCTAGTTACGATGGTTTTTTTACCCAATCTTTCATTGGTTTAATTTTTCACATTATCGCTTGCGGAGTTGGTATTGGTGCCGCTGGGCTGTTTGTTGAGATCGGAAAAAAATATCTTGCATCGCCTGTGATGTGGATAGTTGCTGGGAGTCCTCTATTGTTTTTATACCAAGTCATTGTAGAGGAATCTTCTATGTTTCCAGTCGGATGGCAACCTGCTGGTTACATGGGTATCTCTGGGTGCTTTTTTTGTTGGTTTTTGTTGATCCTCAGACTTTTCTTTGGCCCCAAAGATTAATAAGTGACGTGACTGAATTAAGGGTACTTAACATTCTATGATGGCAGTTGTGAAACGAATACACCGGAGGAACCCATATGCAGCTGAGAAACTCTATCTTGGTACTTTTAGGCTTGATATTTTCAGTTACCCTCCCTCTACCGGCATCGGCTGATGTTGATCGGGACTACTGGAAAGCGTACCCCAAACTTACGGAAGCGTTTAATCAGCTTTATGCGAAGTTACCAAGAGCAATCCACAATCGAATTCTGTACCAGCATCATATGTGGAGGCAGGCAAACTGTAAAAAAACCTGTGAAAAAGACGCCTTGGAAGCACGTATAGCTTTTTACAAACGGCAGCCCATAAGCCATGGGAATTTTTTAAGCGTTTTCTATGAGCAAGAGCAGATTGTTCCATATTCAAAAGCAGAGATTGAAGATTGGTTGCGAGGCACCGGCGGGACATATTCAGCTTGGGGGTTTTATGGGCGATCGTACCTTTTATGGGAGATGCCGTATCGCAAAACTAATCACATGAACAGTATTCCCTTGGCCAGGCTGAGTAAAATTATAGAGGAGCTAAAGAGCGAATTTGATGTGGTTGATCCCAAGGCTAATAAAGAAATGTCACTGACTATAGAAATAGCTCTCGATAATCTCGCTACGCTAAAAATTGATGAAGCAATAACGTTACACGGCGCGGCGCACGGCATTTATCAAACGACATATCGCCATTACCGATTGGACGAAAACAGAAAAGCAACTGGTTCGGATTTTTTCGTTGAAAAAGGTTCCAGCAAATATGCTGAATTTGAAAAATTGATACAGAACAAAGCCAGCAAAAAGTTTGCTCCTGAATGGATAAAGAGGGCGGGTAATAAGATATCCCAGGTGATGCAGAAACCAGATAGATGGCGATTTAAAAAGGAGGGCACAACTCTGATGTTTCAAGTTTACGAAGTGGCCTCTTTTGCGGAAGGAATTCAGGAATTACCGTTGAAGTGGTCAGAGATAGATCCGTATCTGTCACCCTTTGGTAAGGGTATCTACAAAGCATTGAGGAAGTAGTATTTGTGAATAGTCTGGAAGTGCAAACACCGGATCAACTCAACCGTACTTTCGTAATAAACAATCCAATTATTTTTTGTCCAGTTTTTTGCGGCAGTGTCTCTCAACACCCTTTATAGTTTTTACGGACACATTCACGGGCAAGTTTCTGTGCGGTTTCAAGTTGAGATGGGGTCATTTGTTTAGCAGCGAGGTCTCGCATTTTGGCACCTTCCTCACTACCATTAGAGGCACCAAGGTTTCCCCACATATGGGCATAGACCCAATCCTGTATGACCCCTTTTCCCAATCCGTACATCGCACCCATATTGGTCTGGGCAGTGGCATTCCCCTGTTCGGCAGCAAGTTTCCACCACTTCAACGCAGTCTTAGGTTTTTTTGGAACACCTTTTCCTGTGTCGTACATATAACCCAGTTTGGACTGGGCATCGGCATTCCCCTGTTCAGCAGCAAGTTTGTACCACTTCACCGCAGTCTTATAGTCCTGTGGAACACCTTTCCCCTCTTCGTACATCAAACCCAGAATGAATTGGGACCTTGCGTGTCCCTGTTCGGCAGCAAGTTTGTACCACTTCACTGCAGTCTTATAGTTCTTTGAAACACCTTCTCCTTTGGCGTACATCATACCCAGAAAGGACTGGGCACCGGCATCCCCCTGTTCGGCAAGTGGGGTCCATTCACGCAGAGCAGTTGCGTAATCACCACTCTTGTATGCGACAGCACCCTTTCGTAAATCAGCACTCGCACTCATCCCCACACTTCCAAGAAGGATGGCGAGGGTCAGGCAGATGGTGGCGGTCAGTTTTTTCATAGGAATGAGTTTAGTGGATTTTAGATTTTTGAGTAAGAGAGAAGGATGAGAGGACTTAAGGATTCCCAACTCAACACCCTTTGTATTTCTTACGGACACATTCACGGGCAAGTTTCTGTGCTTTGGAGATGTCGGCGGGGGTCATTTGTTTAACAACTAAATCTCGTATCCTACCACCATCCTTATTCCCATTAAAGGCGCCAAGATTATCCCACATATGGGCATAGACATAGTCCTTTAGCACTCCCTTACCCAAGGCATACATCACAGCCAGATTTGACTGGGCAAGGGCAATCCCCTGTTCCGCAGCAAGTCTGTACCATTTCACCGCAGTCTTATAATCCTGTGGAACACCTTGTCCGTCTCGGTACATATCACCCAGTTTGGACTGGGCAAAGGCATACCCCTGTTTCGCAGCAAGTCTATACCACTTCACCGCAGTCTTATAGTTCTCCGTAACACCTTGTCCTTCGTGATACAATAAACCCAGAAGGGCCTGGGCATCAGCATACCCCTGTTTCGCAAGAGGTTTCCATATACGCAAAGCAGTTGCGTAGTCACCACTCTGGTATGCGGTTAGACCATCATCACTCACACCTATCCTCACACTTCCAAGAAGCATGGCAATCGCTAGACAGAGTGTTGCGGTCAGGTTTTTCATTTTGCCGCTCCGATTTTCTCGTAAAACTTAAGTGCTTCATCTTCTGAACGTCCATACCAACCCTTGAGTGGTACAATATATTCTTTATTACCGTCGGTCTGGAAGAGACCATATATATAGGTGTTCCAATAAAACCCCCGACTGCCTCCTTCCCACCAGCCTATAAGAAAAATTGAGGATCTTATGCAATTAGCGTTCAAATTAGGTGCGAGCTTATTACAAATTTTGAGGGGTATATCTTTTCCTTTTCGGTACTTTATTTGATGCCCGCCTTCATTGAGCCGAAAAATAACAAACCCGTTCTTATAGTGTAATTGTTGCTTCCGGTCGGGGCATGTTTTTAAATCTCTTATCGCATGGAGTTTGTACTTTCCACCTGTCCATGGTTCAGGAACGCCATCAAAGTTTTTGATTTCCCTGCCAAAATATTTTCCAGGATCGTCAGAAAAATCTTCTGTGTATTTGAACCCGTGATGTTCTGCAATTGCCTCAAAGTTATCATTAGACGGCAATTCGTAAGGAAAACACTCTGGAGAAATAATATTACCTTTACTTCTCCATTCTCCCAAATCACTGCTCCCACTCGCGGCTGCACCTTTGAGAAGCACGGCAATCGTTAGGCAGAGTGTTGTGGTCAGGCTTTTCATAAAAATTACTCAAGGTTTTGGAATACGACTTTTCTGGATTTCATCTGCTGAATTTTGGCCATCGTCATCCAGCATGAAAGGTAGTAAGTCCCTTCGGAAATTACTTTACCTAGCGTAGATTTCGACATTGAGAGTCTGTTTGGTCGGGGTAGGGATATTCCTAAACTATCGACAACATTTCGAAGAACGCTTGTTTTTACGCCAAAATTTGTATTTTCGGGTATGGTGCCATAAGCCTTTAAAACTTTTTTGACGTCTAATTTTGCGACGGCAACTCCTACAACATTCCCTTTATCATTCAGTATGGGGCCACCACTATTTCCTGGCTGTAGCGCCGCATCGATTTGAATATTAGAGGAATTATTCCCCATGCCTGTAAGTGAACTTACGATACCTTTTGTGACTTTAACTGATGTGCTTATTTTCTTTCCAAATGGATACCCTGCAACAAATATCTCCTGCAGTAACTGCGGTCTATTATTGCTTAAAGGGAAAACCGAAAGAGGTTTAAAGTTTCCTTTAAGCAAAGCCAAATCGTTTTGAGGGTCGAAGGTTAAAACCTTGGCTGCAATCATTTTCCCATTATGATGTATCATCACTCTTCGACAGCCCTCAATTACATGATAATTCGTGACTACATGCCCCTTGCCTGATACAGCAAATCCAGTACCAGATGATGCAGAAACGATATCTTTATCTGCTTTCTTTTTTTGTTTTGCAGATGGTTTAGTTGCTGTTTTACCACCACCTTTCTTTGCGAATTTCGGGTCTTCGCAATTCTTATATTTTTTTCTTACACAATTATCCGAGAGTTTCTGGGCTTGTTCTATTTGCTTAGGTGACAGCTTTTTGAGTACTTGCTCCCGAAAATCCACTAATCCTTTTTTCCCTGTAGTACCCGCAGCAATATTGATCCACATGTATGCGTATATGAGGTTTTGTGGCATGCCATGCCCTGCAGCGTACATCGCTCCTAAATGAGCCTGGGCTAATCCGTACCCTTGTGCGGCTGCAAGCTTATACCACTTGATTGCCTTTTTATAATTCTGCGGAACACCTTTCCCCATTCGGTACAAACGGGCAGCTTGAAATTGAGCATTATCAAGACCTTTTGCGGCAGCACGTTTGAACCACTTCATTGCGGTTTTATGGTTCTGGGCAACACCGTTACCGTCTGCATACATCAAACCCAGGTGGTATTCCGAAGGTGCGTATCCATCTTTGGCGGCTAGCTTGTGCCATTTAAGCGCAGTTATGTAATCCTTTGGAACTACCTTCCCCTGTGTATACATTACCCCCATCAGCATTTGAGAAAGGTTGAGGCCTTGTTCAGCAGCAAGCCGGAACCATTTTAATGCTTGTTTTTCCCCTGTTTCATTGAGGATCAGCTGCCCGAGGCTTTGTTGCGCGTATTTATTTCCTTGTTCAGCAGATAGCTTAAGCCATTTCATCGCAATTTTTTGGTTCTTTGGAACTCCTTTTCCCTTTTTGTAATATTCACCTAGGAATAATTGAGCGACGGGATCTCCCTGTTTAGCAGCAAGCGTGTACCATTTTGCAGAAACCTTTAAATCTTTTGGAACACCCTTTCCTGAGTAGTAAAATAAACCCAATTTTCTCTGGGCCTTGTCATGCCCTTGTTCGGCAGCAGATTTGTACCATTTTGCTGCAGTCTTATTGTTTTGCGGAACTCCTTTCCCTTGTTCGTACATTATGCCGAGACCATATGCGCTTTTGGCGTTATTGTTGGTGCCTAAAATAATCCATTTGCTTAGAGCGGCCGCGTAATCACCATTTTCAAAAGCGGTCTTTCCCTCAAGGTATAGAGTATTAATTTTCTCCTTAGCCTGAGAATAATTCTGGTCGGCTGCACGTTTGAACCACTTCATCGCAGTTTTCAGGTTTTGGGGAACACCTTGTCCGCCTTCGTACATCTGCGCCAATGCGTACTCGGCTACATCAAGCCCCTGTTCAGCAGCAAGTGTGTACAACTTAACCGCAGTTTTCAGGTTTTGGGGAACACCGTCTCCCTGTTCGTACATATAACCCATTGAGAACTGGCCATTCTTAGACCCCTTTTTTGCAGCAAGTCTGAACCACTTCACTGCAGTCTTGTCGTTCTTCGGAACACCCTTTCCAAGGCGGTACATTGTACCCAATAAAACCTGAGCATCAGCATCCCCCTGTTTAGCGGCAAGTCTGAACCACTTCACTGCGGTCTTGTTGTTCTTCGGAACACCTTCTCCGTTTTCGTACATCAAACCCAGAGTGACCTGAGCATCAGGATGTCCCTGTTTAGCAGCAAGTCTGAACCACTTCAGAGCTGTCGCAATGTTCTTTGGAACGCCTTCTCCGTATTCGTACATCTCACCGAGCCTGTTCTGGGCAATGTCATCCCCCTGTTCTGCAGCAAGTCTGTACCACTTCAGAGCTGTCGCAATGTTCTTCGGAACACCTTTTCCGTATTCGTACATCCCACCCAATGAATATTGGGCCCTTAGATTTCCTTGTGCGGCTAGGGACTCCCATATACTTAGAGCAGTGCTAAAGTCTTCATTATCGTATGCGTTTTGGCCTTTATTCCAATCGCTGTCGCTGGCACCAACCCCGTTGCCTTGGAAGAGGATACAAGTAGCCAGTAGGATTACCGCAAAAAAGTTTTTCATATTGCTGTTTTCATTTCTTTCTAAATATCTGCCACCAGATTCTTTCGTTGTGTCTGGTACGTGTGATATTATCAGATGCCGGTCGATTCTTGTAGGGGAGGGCAAATATGAGTGAGTTAGAAGGTGAGGAGAAGTACAAAGCTTCAATCAATCAAGTTCTATTTGCTAAAAGTAGGGATAGCAGTGGCAATGTTATTTCTGAAATAAAATTAAGATAAGCCAAGAGGGCTCTAGCTATGGATCTATTTCTAGAAATACTGAAAAGCTTTTTGTTTCTGTAATCTAAGCGTCTGGGGCTAGGGCGTAAATGTGCCCTCAAAAGTGCCCTCAAAATACCGCAAACTAGATGGTACTAACTTGTTATGGTTGTGGTTTGAGGATAAAAAAAGACCGGATTTCTAGTAAGAAGTTCGTATAATTGCGTCTCGGTGGTATCAGCTTGAACTCATAAGCATCGGTTCAAATCCCGCTGGGGTCACCATTTTTTTCGCTTTCCTGCAGCTAAAGAACAGCGAAAAGCCTGCTGGCTGACGATGCAAGATTAGTGAGGCATGAAATAAGCACCGTTTAAATGGATGCTTTGACCACTTACGTATGTCGCATATGGGCCAACTAAAAAGCGAATACAGTTTGCCATATCTTGCGGCACACCGCGTCGCCTAAGCGGAATACTATCGGATAGGTCGGGCGTGTCCAATTCACCGGAACTACCAATTCTATCAGTGTCAAAAGAACCCACGACGGCGATATTACAAGTAATGTTATATTTTCCTAGGTCACGCGCCATACCGCGTAGCATTCCGGCTTGCGCGTCTTTAGATGCTGGATTCTTGCCATAGGCAGCTGTGTAAGCCTGCACACCATGTATCCCAACTATTGCGCCGCCGCCGCGATCAATCATTGAGGGAACACATGCGGTCGAGAGACGAAAACTACCATCCACTGCAACTGCCATGGCACGTCGCCAGTCATTAAAACTTCGTTCCAAAAACGGAGTATCAATGCGGATCGCCGCATTGAGAATCAAGATGTCCACCCCGCCAAAAGATTTTGTAGTCTGATATATTAAATTATCAACATCTGCCTGTTCGGTAATGTCGGCCATGACTGGTATAGCCCTCCCGCCAGAGTTAACTATATCCTGGGCTACCTCCTTGCATGCTTTTTGATCGTCTACTGCGTTGATTGTTACTGCTGCTCCGGCACGAGCGAGTTCTTCTGCTACTGCTCTGCCGATATTGCGAGCACTGCCGGTCACAATCGCCACTTTCCCATCAAGTTCTTTATTCCGATCCATTTTGTCTCATAACTAAATGTTAGTGCACGGTAACGTACTTTTTAGTGCCGAAAATAGAACTAAAATGGTAAATTAGAAACATTCGTAGCTAATTTCTTTACTAACCCTGATCATAGTTTTAACAGTTGCTATTGCAGGGACATGGTCACGTCAATGCGATTTTTACAGAGTAGCTCCTGTATTTTATTTTTTGAGCAGTACTCGAGTGACAACACCATAGTGGTCCGATGCATCCCAATACTTTTTATTCATTAAATAAGTATCTATGACTTGGTAAAATTTTGGATCAATCCAAATTCCATCAATTCGTCCACCATGATCGGGATGGTGAGAGCCGTTTAATGTTCCGACCCGTTTTAAAAATCTACTGCCGGGCGTGTTAACTTGGTCGGCGCTATCAACAAGCTTAAGCGGCATCTTCCGCATTATTGGATCGTCCGGCCAAAGGTTGAAATCACCCATAACCGATACTGCGCCCGTGAATTGATTAGCAGTGTCGGCTGTACGCTCAATTGAGACCCCGTCACCAAGATCCTTATCTTTGTGGATGCTTATAAAGACGTGTGATTGACCGTTGATCTCCAAAGTGACTACTGCGTTGGACCTAGTGTTGCCACTGCCGGTGCTAAGAACATCACGAAACGCAGAAGTAATCGGAAATTTCGACAATATCCCGACGCCCCACCAGTCACCTGGACCAACGACGCCGTGACGAGCATAGGCGTAATTCATGTCAAGAAGTTTACCTAATTCTTTTTCTTGGCCTTCGAGTAACTCCTGGATTGCGACCACATCTGCACCAGTAGAACGAATAGCCTCTGCTATAAGCGGCAGATATTTTTTCCATGTTTGGGTGTCGTAGGGGCTTGTTCCTGGTGAAGCGATGCCGATACCCGTCCTTATGTTGTAGGTTAATAAAGTTAATTCATTAACTCTATCCCGTGTTGCGCCGTGAGCGGGCATTGGTGTTGGCGCTATATTGTAATATGTCTGGCAAGACAACAGAGGTAACGTCAATATAACCAAGACTATTATCTTAAATTGTAGCAATGGTGCTTGTTGCCAAACTTTCACCCATGCCAGGCTTTGCATGTGCAAATTAAGATGCAACTGTGTTTTGCCAAAAAAGGTGATTGAGGACTTCCTTGGTATATTTAGTTTCGGTGTTGTAATACGTTTAAAATATTTTACAAAAACCAAGCCACGGTACAAGAAATCATTTTTGTTGATCCCCCAAGGTAGTTCTTTCTAATTTTTGTAAATGCCTTGAATGTCAATTATTTTAGCGCGCGGGAAACGAAATAAAAATTCCATTGTTAAAAAATCCGCTATCGAACAATCTGCGATGCGCCAGTTTTATGCGACTGAAGCATATCGCCGAATTCAAGCCAGAGAGCATGACCGAGCGAGGTGGGCATAACTGTCAATATCGGAGAGAAATCCTCTCCGGCGTAGAGATATGCACGTGTGTCCGCCCAATTTACTCGATTATAAAGTTTGCAAATTTTGTCGAGGCATTTTTTCCGCTCTGTACTATTTGATGACTCTTTTACTTCATCAAACCAATTCAACATTTGAGCTAAGTCAGTTGCTAATCGAACCAATGTGTTCACTGGTTCACCACGCCCGACTTTAAACTCACTCGCCAAACCGTTGGCGTTTGCAAACTTTAGGATTGCAGCAAGCCAGTCTTGCTTTTCTATCGTAAGAGCCAATTCACGACACGGGTCGTTATCTTTGGGAGCAAAAGGGCTTACGGTCACTTGTTTTTGACCCTTTGGTAATAGCCATAAGGCTCGGTCGAGGTCAGAGAATTCACTTATAGACATTCGAAAATTGTCTGTTATTGGGTTCCCATCTCCATCGGCAATAAAATATCCGGACACTGATCGTTGCCAACTAAAAAAAACCTGCATCGTAAATCCTATTTATAGCTCTTGTTGATATGGTGTCCGCATAAATTCATCACAGGAACGTTGCATGCCGTCAGCTATTTGACTGTGGACTTTTATGTGAAATAAAAAAAATGACCAAAGCATACATATGGGATGATGCCCCCAATATTATTAGAAAATCCAAAGGCTCATCTGGCTGCGACAATGGATTGATCTGATCATAAAAAAGAAGAAAAAATAGGAACGGCCCTGCTAACTGTAAAGGCACAACTAAAAACCACATCATAATGTTTTGACGCCACTTATTTTTGAAATAAGAAAGCGGAAAGGTCACTATAGCAAATGCAAAGATACAGCATAGGAGATGTATGGAAATATTTGTGAAAAGACTCGCATAAAACCCGGAGTACAATGGATAGCTCCAAAATGCAGTAAGTGCTAGTGGAACTGCGAACGGGTAACCTATGGTAAAATATGATGCCATTTTGGCTGCTGATACGTTTCCAAACAACCAGTTACTTTTTTGATTTTTCATAAAACCACTTAATAATTCAACGCCATTCAATCTATGGAGCAATGGGGGAAAATGTTACAGAGAAAACTTCTAATTTTCAGTATTTTCATGTTCGTATGTTCAACGGTGCGGGCTGATGACTTTGACATAGGGAGTAAAATATCTCGAATAGAGTTGTTATCTACGGTGTCAGGCAAACTTGCTACTTTCAGCAATGGTTGGACGCGAACTTTTTTTCTGACGGTACGCTTCACGCCCGATGCAGCATTGATTGGCTAGAGAGCGATGGTACATGGAAGATTACAGCTGATGGCAAATTATGTAACAAATATGTAAGTTACAAGCTTCCATTTGTTTGTGGCGGCCATGATGGTTTTTTCTGTTGGAGGATGTACAAGGTTCCCGGTATTCCAACTCAACTTCAGTATAGAGGGAAGAGGACGGGCACCACCCATATCGTATTTTTCTGACATTGAATGAGAAGACATGTGGTTTCAGGCTGCTAAGCTTCCCGTGCATTAACCTATATTGCCATAACCCCGTGGGAGAGGAATACCCAATTCTGGATTCTGAACAAAAACTGTGCAGAGGAATCGATACGACTCCAAGACATAGGTGTCTGGTTGTTAAGAAAAAACTAAGATTAAATCAGACTAACCATATCAACAAATTTATTATATCATCGAAAGCTTAAAAATTTAGCCGTGAATTTGGTCTTTGCCATAATAGAGCATCACTACATGTTCAGCTTCGGCAAAAAATAACCAACGCTCGATCGTAACGCCAACTTGACCCAACACTGCAGCTGTGACTGCCAAAACAGTAACGTAGTAGCCATCTGCAAAATATATAAATACATAACAAGCGATCGGAACGCCAAAAGCAGAAAACATGCAGATAACCCGCAACTTATTCGCGTGCTTACGAGCTACTTTATAGCCCATTTCTTCTAACAGATAATTTCGACCAGTGTGAGGCGGTTCAAGTAGTCGAGTTTTACCCTTAGACCCAAGGCCAGTTGCGCTTTCCGCTGTCGATACAACTGGAGCGTTTTCTATGTATCGCCAATAACAATACTTACATGCGTATGCGACTATGATCAAAACTAACAAAATAGTCGTCAGCGCAGTCGGAACAGGAAAAAAGAACGCCCAGATGGCAACGAACCACAGAGCACCGGTCATCAGGGATAAGCTCAAATAGACGGCGGATACCCATTGATTATTCCACCGTGGTATGGACTTTAGGGACGCATATATCATTGCAGTACAAAATACAGTCGCAATGGCGCCAACTGCGAGGGTAAAAGAAATAGCCCGCCATGCATAAAGTTCCTGATCAAAAAGGATCCAACCAGCACCAAAGTAAAAAGCAGGTCCGTACACTAAAATTGCCAATACGCCCTCGCGAGAGAGCCAAGAAGAACGCCATTGCGTGACTGCTCTCCACGCTCGTTCTGGATGACCGAGGTGAAAGGTGGAGGATAGTAAGCCAATTGATACAGTGCCGAGAGCGAGCGCTATAGTTAGCACGCCAAACAAAGTGTTGGGTGGAAGCAATCCGCATGCTGCTGCTATTCCCAACACAAACAAGAGCCCGTAACCCAGACCCGATGCAGTTGTGAATAATATTATAGACGCTGCAGGATGCATTTATTCTGACAACAAGTCATCAATCCACCCAAGAAAACCTCCTTCTGGCTTAGCTTCTTCGAGGCGCCGGGGGGAAGAGCCGACGGCGGCTTGCTCATCCCGCCTTGGTCTTGGTGGCAAATATTTGTTTGTCGGAGAGCACTTCATTTCCGGCATTAGATCGTATCCGCCGCGTTCCTTCACTAATTTAGAAACATTTGAGTTTGGGTCGGCGAAATCACCAAAATGTCGGGCACTTGCAGGGCAGGTTGATACGCATGCTGGTAAACGTGTCTCACTATCTAAATTTTCGTTATAGATACGGTCAACACAAAGTGTGCACTTCTTCATTACACCAGCATCGTCATCAAATTCTCGCGCCCCGTAAGGGCAAGCCCATGAGCATAACTTACATCCGATACATTTAGACTCATCAACAAGCACAATCCCATCTTCTGAGCGCTTGTACGACGCCCCTGTAGGGCATACTGTTACACACGGTGCATCTTCACAGTGAAGGCACGATTTAGGGAAGTGTACGGTTCTTTGCCCTGCTTCTGACGTTTCTTCAAACGTGTGGATGCGATTAAACCAAACGCCTAGTGGGTCGTGACCGTACGGATCTTTGTCAGTCATAGGGGCATGATAGCCGCTCGAGTTCCACTCTTTACAATTCACCGCACATGCATGACATCCCACACAGATATCCAAATCAATGACGAGACCCAATCTAGTCTTGGACTGTTCTTCGGGTAAAGAAGTCATCAGTCGTTCCCTTGCCCAGCGCGGAAACTCTCCCCAAACCGTGAAATATCTACCCGCTCGCTAACCTTTGTCTTTGGGGCTAAAGGAGGAAATTGCGGAAACGTCTCTTTCGGCCCAGTTTGATCGGCCCTTTCGACACGAACACGAAGGTCGTACCATGCAGCCTGCCCTGTAACCGGATCCGAGTTAGTAAATCGATAGCCGCATGGCTGCTCAGGCAATAATTCGTCAATCAAGTGGTTCATTAAAAAACTAGACTTTGCTTCTCTCCCACCTTCTTTTAAATTCCATGCGCCTGATCTCTTGCCAATGGCATTCCAGGTCCAAACAGTATTGGGGTTCACACCATCCATCAAACGGACCTGCACTTTGATGCGCCCGTTCCGGCTGCTAACCCAAGCCCACTCATCATCTGACAGGCCCAAAGATCCTGCCCTTTCACGAGAGATGTAAAGACGATTTTCGCCATGGATTTGCCTCAACCAGGCATTTTGTGATCCCCAGGAGTGGTACATAGCCATTGGCCGTTGGGTAATGGCATGCATTGGATATTCATCAACACCCTCGATAATGTCCTCGAATGGCGGGGACCAGATGGGAAGCGGATCAAAATAATTTTTAATTCGATCTCGATTTTTTTCAGGCACCTTGATAGATCCGTGTCCATCGGCAGCTAAACGAAAAGTCTGCAGTTCTTCTGCATAAACCTGTAAAATTATCGGTTTACTGCTAGCAACAAAACCCATGTTTTTTGCAAAGTTGAGGTAATTAGCATTAACATTTTTGAAGTAACGTTGATCTGGGTCTAGCTCATGGCGCCAAAAACATTGATTGTCGATATACTTATTCAATTGATCCAGGTTTGGTTCTCCACAGCCGATCTTTGATCCATCTGCCCCGCGCCAACCTGCAAGTGGACCGATCCCTGGTTTCCGTTCATGCAAAACCATATATTCTTTATACCCATTGGGGTATTTAGCAGTACCATCCTCGTTTACAAGACCCTCCAACCCAAGTCGAGCCCCAAGGTCGATAAGAACATCCTGAAAGGGTCGAACATTTCTATCTGGTTGCACAACCGGGTGACGAATGGAGTCCGCTGCTCCATCTGCATCACAAATAGGTCTGTCCAGTAGTGAGATACAATCGTATCGTTCGAGGTATGTTGTGTCAGGCAAAATTAAATCTGCGTAGGGAACCATTTCAGAATAAAACGCATCCGAATAAATGATGTGAGGAATTTTGTATTCACCTTCGTCGTCTTTGTCGGTGAACATGTTGATAGTGTCAGTTGTATTCATGGCTGAATTCCATGCCATGTTGGCCATGTAGTAGAACAGGGTGTCTATTTTGAATGGGTCTCCTTGCCAGGCATTGGTCGTTACCATATGCATGAGACCGTGGGCCGACATCGGGGCATCCCAGCTAAATGCCTTGTCAATGCGTTGTGGATTACCTTCGGCGTCGACTAAGAGGTCCTCCGGAGAACGAACAAAACCTAAATGCGGACCGGGCAGAGGTGTGTTTGGGCGCACGTCCTCACGTTTCCCTGTGGGCTTGGGTAACGAATCTAAGCCCTTTGGGTAAGGCGCTTTATATCGCATGCCGCCCGGAACATCTATACTGCCAAGCAAAATTTGTAAGACATGGATAGCTCGGCATGTATGGAACCCATTGGAATGTGCCGATATACCACGCATGGCATGCATGCTAACCGGACGACCTATCATTTTAGAATGATGTCGTCCAACCCAATCAACCCATGGTACATCGATCTCAATTTCTTGTTCAAAGGCAACCTCGGCAATTTCGACGGCAAGTCGTTTTATTGTGACAGCGGGAACGCCGGTTCTTTCGGCAACCGCATCCGGAGAGTACTGTGCGTCGAGATATCGTTCGGCAAGTAACACAAAAGCGGGTTTTGTGGTACGGTTGTCGGGAGTCATGTAGTTTCCCTTTAAAGCAGGTTTAGAACCATTTAAAAGGGGATTGGTAAGTTCGCCGGTTTCTCGATCCCAACATTGTGGGTTTCCATCAGGATCACGGACAAACAGACCGTGATCGACCGTACCAGGCTCATCGTAGACTAACCATGAAGCATTGGTATACCGTGATAAGTAATTAGCATCTACTTTCCCAGCACGAAGTAGTTCGTGAATTAACGCAAAGACAAATAGCCCATCTGTTCCAGGGGTGATGCCAATCCATTCATCAGCAATTGCCGAATAACCTGTTCGTACAGGGTTAACTGAAACAAATTTTCCACCGTGCGTTTTGAGATGACCCAGTCCCATTTTGATTGGATTACTATCATGGTCTTCAGCAACACCAAACATCATGAAAAACCTGGTTAACTCCCAATCAGGCTCTCCAAATTCCCAAAAGGCGCTTCCGATTGTGTAGAGTCCGGCTGCGGCCATGTTTACTGAGCAAAAGCCGCCGTGTGCAGCATAATTTGGTGTGCCAAATTGCTGAGCCCACCAACTTGTCAAA
>MDTC01070736.1_pt1 | contig 25576 bp, 23 predicted proteins | sample 811181 | NCBI WGS metagenome assembly MDTC01 (sample SAMN05326644, study PRJNA326480) | marine metagenome | isolation source: seawater | place: Pacific Ocean: North | collected 2011
AAAGGGAGCGGCGAGCCTCGAAGAAAGAGCAAGAAGAATGAGCGAGGAAGCCTTGAAGCTAGGAGGGAGTTTATACCTGCCCTATCGCAACTACGCCACTTCGGGACAACTGATGCGCGCCTATCCGGAATTCCCCCTCTTCGTGAAGGAAAAACAAGCGTTTGACCCGAGCTATCTTTTCACCAATGGCTTTTTCGACTATTATGCCCAAGCGCTCGACGGCTCCGTTGAATGACCTTACTTTCGATATGAAAATGATTATGACCAAACTCATGCTCACCTTGCTTATTGCAAGCCTTTCGGTTTCCTCGAACGCCGCCAAGACGGTAAAAGTATTCCTGCTTGCGGGACAATCCAACATGGAAGGCCAAGGCGTGGTCGACATGGATCACCCGGAATACTACAACGGAGGGAAAGGGACGCTTCTACGAGTCATGAAGAATTCGACCGACTCCAAGCGCTACGCCCACCTAAAGAACAAGAAGGGAGACTGGGTAGCGCGAGACGACGCCTTTATCCGCTTTCGCAACAAGCAAGGCGTGATGGCGGGAGGCGTGAGCATCGGGTTCACGGGATACGGAAGCAACAAGAGTCGGCACCACATCGGACCCGAACTACAGATCGGGCACGCATTGGGCGACCACTATGAGGAACCGGTGCTGTTGATAAAGACGGCTTGGGGGGGCAAGAGCCTGCACAAGGATTTTCGTCCGCCCTCCGCGGGAGGTGAAACGGGCCCCTACTACAAGCAAATGCTGGACGAAGTGAAAGAGGCCTTGGCGGAGATGGAAAAAGAGTTTTCCGGGCTGAAAGGACGCAGGCCCGAATGGGCGGGCTTCGTTTGGTTTCAGGGCTGGAACGACATGTTCGACAAGGATGCGCTGGCCGAGTACGAGGATAACCTCGTGCACCTGATTCAAGACCTACGCAAGGAATTCAAGAGCCCGAACCTGCCGGTGATCGTGGGTGAACTGGGCAACGGCGGACCCAAAGCCGGAGGCAACATGCTGGCCATTCGCGAAGCCCAGAAGTCCGCAACCGAACGAAAGGAACTCAAGGGCAACGTAAAATTCGTAAGCACCACGGACTTCGCCCGCCCCAAGGAGGACTCGCCCAACGTCGGGCACGGGCACCACTGGTTCGGCAACGCGGAAAGCTACTTCCTGATTGGCGACGCCCTAGGCAAGGGCATGGTGAATCTGCTGGACTGACGTTACCGGCGGGTCAGGGCTCCTCGGCCATTCCGTTGTCGAAGACCTTTTGCAACTGGGGAGCTTTGGAGAGGTCGATCGGGGTGATCATCTCACGACCCAGAGGAGGGTCTCCGCCTTCGTACTTGCGAATGGTCGCGACATAGGGACGCCAGTTCAAGTCACCCAGCTTGGCGAGTTTTCCCAGCGGCTTTCCCGTGGCGTCGCGATAGGCCTTGTAGACGAGTTCCGAACAGTAAATGAACTTGTCGTCCATGCGGTAGCGCAAGTCGTAGGGGCGACCGGCGTACTTGGCCAGGGCCGACTTGAACTTGGGAAGTTCGGAAGCATGTTCCTCCTTGAGGCGAAAGGCGGAAAACTTCTTGCCGCGTCCGCGGGAGACCCAGTTCTTGAAGGGAATCGCACCCACGAGACCAATTGACTCGAATACCCTCCAGCTCCCGTCCTTACCCTTCAACACCACCCCGCAATGAGAATAGTTGGAACGGGTTACGCCCTCGATGGCCTCGACCAGATCAACGCCTCGAGGCAAGGCTTGAAAGAGAACGTCGCCGGCCTCCGGAAGATAGGCCTCTGAATCTTTCTCGGATGCCTTGCCCTTTTTCAGCGCGAGAGAAAAACCGACCGTCGGAGAGAGGCATAAGCCGAGAACAGCTACTCCGGTGATGAAACGACGCAACATCGGGTTCACTCAATCCATTTCTTAGCCGAGAAAGACGAGGGTGGTAAACCTTTACTCGAGGGGAAGAAAGACCAATTTTCCGGCTAGCATGTCGGGCACGATCAGCTGCTTGCCCTTGCGGTCGAGATAGAAATCGGCGGCGGTGGTGAACTCGTCGCTGAGGACCTTGCTTTTCTTGGTCTTGCGGTCATAGGACCAAACCTTGCCGAGCGGCCAACTGGAAACGTATATCTTGTCGCCGAAGGCTTCCACGGCATCCGCGCCTCGCATACCTTTGGCCACGATGCGCAGTTTGTCGTCGGAATAGGCGAGGACGTTTCCGGTGAAAAAGTCTCCCATGAGGAGGATTTCCTTGTCCTTGGAACCCGTGACGCCGACCCCGTTGGGTCCTGGCATGCGCTTATCCCCGTGAGGGACGGCTACGGAGACCTTGCCGTCGAGAGTGACCTTGTAAACGCAGCCGGTCATAGGTGGAACGGCCTTGTCGCTGCCGAGAGGCCAGAGCTTGCGTTCGCCATCCGGATCGAACATCCACTTGGGGTTACTCATGTCGGTGACGTACACGCTCTTGCCATCTCGACTCCGAGCCACGTCGTTGAGAAAGGTGACTTCCTTTGGAAAATCCTCGGCTTTCGCCAATACCGTGACCTTGCCCTTCTTGTCGATTTTGCGAACCATGGTCTCGTCCGACGCGACGAGGAAGCCGCCGACGAAGGCCATGCCCTTGGGGTTGTTCAGGCTCTTTGCGAAAACCGTGATCTTGTCTCCGTCGATCATCTTGATTTCACCGTCTCCGGGTTCGTCCCCGTTGATCATTGTGACGTATAGCTTGCCGCCGAACCCACGACACACGCTCTCGGGCTTGGTACCGACGTCGAGGACTTTCTTGGCCCCGAAGGAGAAGATCGGAATGAGCAGAAAACAAAGGAATCGGGAGGTTGTGAATTTCATGGTTTGAATAGCTTCGGCGCGATCTCGATACAGGCAAGGTAGAAAATGCAGGCAATCACGGATTCTCGATTCGGTCTCGCCTTTCATCGAGGCTCTTGCCAAAACTTTCGGCCTCATGAGATTCTTCGTTTACGGTCTGTTCCAACTGGTTGCGTGTGCGGCTCTTTCCGCCAATAAGCAGCCAAACATCCTCTTTCTGTTCACCGACGACCATGCCACTCAGGCACTGAGCGCCTATGGCCATGGGCTGAACAAGACGCCTAACCTAGATCGCATCGCAAAGGAGGGCATGCTCTTTCGGCGTTGCTTGGTTACGAACTCGATTTGCGCGCCGTCCCGAGCCGTTATCCTAACCGGCAAATACTCACACCTAAATGGACAGCTCACCAACAAGGACGTCTTCGACGGTTCTCAGCAAACCGTTCCCAAGCTCCTGCAAAAGGCGGGTTACCAAACGGCTATCGTGGGGAAGTGGCACCTGAAGTCCACCCCCACGGGATTCGATCACCACGAGGTGCTCGTCGGTCAAGGAAGTTACTACAACCCGATTCTAATCACCAATGGCGAACGAGTAAAACACGAGGGATACACCACGGATTTGATAACCGACCAAGCGTTTGATTGGCTGGACAAGCGAGACAAGAAAAAGCCGTTCTTCCTGATGTGCCAACACAAGGCGCCACACGGACGATGGGAGCCGGCCTTGCGGCATTTGGGGATTTTCGACGACGTAGATATTCAGGAACCACCCACCCTCTTCGACGACTACGCCGGTCGAGGCAAGGCCGCCTCCATGCACAAGATGGGAATTGCCAACCACATGGGAGACGCTCGCCTGATGTTCAAGTACTCAAGCAAGTTCACGCCCGAACAGTTCAAGGTCTTCGACGGGTATTTTCGCCCTCGCAACGAGTCCTTCCTTGCCGCCAAGCTCGAGGGAAAGGAACGCACCCGATGGCATTACCAGCGGTATATCAAGAACTACTTGAGCTGCGTGAAAGCCGTGGATGAAAACGTGGGCCGATTACTCGACTATCTGGATAAGCAAGGACTGGCTGAGAACACGGTGGTCGTCTACAGCTCGGACCAAGGTTTTTATCTTGGGGAGCACGGCTGGTTCGACAAGCGTTGGATGTTCGACGAGAGCCTGCGGACACCCTTGATTGCCCGATGGCCCGGCGTGACCAAACCGGGAACCGAATCGGCCGACATGGTGTCGAACGTTGATTTCGCGGAAACCTTTCTGGAAATTGCAGGGGCTGCCGTACCAAGCGAAATGCAAGGACGTAGTCTCGTGCCCGTTTTAAAAGGAGCCACGCCCAAGGACTGGCGAACCTCGCACTACTACCACTATTACGAGGCAGGAGGTCACGGCGTGCCCATCCATTACGGAGTAACCACGAAAAGCTACAAATTGATCCGCTATCCCGCGCCCATGGACGAGTGGGAACTCTATGACCTGAAGAAAGACCCCCGAGAGCTGAAGAGCGTGTTCGGCAGACCGGAGTATGCGCGAACGGTCAAGCGACTGGAGAAGGAGCTGAGCAATTTACGAAAAGTACTGAAGGTCGCTGGAGAAAAGTGACTCGCCCCACCCTACCTGTTCTTGCCATGATCCGAAGAATCCTAAACCCTGACAAAATGAAAACCTTAGCCACACTTATTTCCAGCCTTCTCTTCGCTCTCCTTGCTCAAGCAAAAGAGAGCGAGAACAAGACCAAATCGTTGACCGAACGCTTGGCTGGAAAAGGATGGAAATCTCTGGGAGAAAAAGACTTCGCCCAAGTGAATTGCGATCCTGAAACCTTTCAGTTCAAGAAGGACGGTATTATTCACTGCACGGGCAAGCCAAGCGGCGGGTTGCGCTCGGTCAAGGTATACAAGAATTTCGAGGTGACCTTCGAGTGGCGACACCTCAGGCATGCCGGCAATGCAGGGGTATTCCTCTGGTGTCCTCGCGGAGTACTCGACAAATTGCCTCGCGGACGATTACCGCAAGGCATAGAAGTACAAATCCTCGACTTGGGCTATGAGACGAATCACCTCAAGAACAAGGGCAAGCATTCGAACTGGTTTACCAGCCATGGAGATGTTTTTCCGGTGGGCGTTGGCCGAATGAAAGCGTTTACTCCGGAGATCACCTATAAGTCAGAGGACGGGAAGGAATACAAGGTCGGCAAGCCAACGAGCAGTCGCTGCTTCCCCACCAAGCGCTTGACCAAGGGAGTGGGCGAGTGGAACCATTATTACATCGAGGCCAAAAACGCAGTGGTACGACTTTGGGTAAACGGCGAGGAGGTTTCCGGGGGATACGAATGCAAACCCAGCGAAGGTCACTTCGTGCTCGAATCCGAAGGCGCCCCAATGGATTATCGCGGCATGAAGCTTCGCAAACTCCCCTGAAAATCAAAAATACTTCATAATCATGAAAACAACGAGATTTCTTCTTCTGACTCTCTTTACAGGCACCGGCTTATGGGCCGCTCCGGAAAAACATTGGCCCGCTTGGCGAGGGCCAGATGGGTCGGGTTCCTCCGATGGCGGATCCTACCCCACCAAGCTGAATGGAACGGAAAACTTGATTTGGAAAACCCCCTTGCCGGGCAAGGGATGCTCGACACCTGTGGTATGGGGGGAGCGGATTCTGCTTACCTGTCCGGTCAATGGTGAGGACGCCGTACTGGGTTATGACTGGGAGGGGGAAAAACTTTGGCAAACCACTCTGGGGAAAGAACGCAAGGGCAAGCACAGGAATGGCTCGGGCAGCAATCCATCGGTGGTGACGGACGGAGACCTCTTGTTCGCCCTTTTTAAGAGCGGAAACTTTGGAGGACTCGATTTCAAGGGCAAAGTTCGGTGGAAGACCAACTTAACCGACTACGGCAAGGACTCCCTGTACTGGGATTTCGGAACATCCCCGATCCTCACGGAGAAACACGTAATCGTAGCTCTCATGCGCCAGAATAATTCGTGGCTCATCGCATTCGAAAAAGCCAGCGGCAAGGTGGCTTGGAAGGTGGAAAGAAATTATGAGACACCCCGTGAAGGTGATCATAGTTACGCCACCCCAATTTTGATAAAGCACGAAGGCAAAGAAGCTATCTTGGTCTGGGGAGCTGAACGGCTAACGGCCCACTCAGCCAAGGATGGATCGATCCTATGGATTTCCTCGGGATTCAATCCCAAGAAGAAAAACAACTGGGTGGTCGTAGGCTCGCACGTAGTAGCCCAAAACGTGGCAATCGTGCCTTACGGTCGCGGCACCCACATCGCCGGCATTCAAATGGGCGGCAAGGGAGACGTGACCGAATCCAACCGCCTATGGACCCGCTCCGACTCCGGTTCCTTTGTCCCCACTCCGGCCGTTTCCGATGGTAAGGTTTACGTTCTGCGAGACCGGGGTGAAGTTCACTGCATCGACCCGAAGACAGGTAAAAGTCATTGGGAGGACGCCTTTCCAAAAGCCAGTTCAAGTTATTACGGATCTCCGACCATAGCGGGGGGTAAGCTCTACGCCCCTCGCGAAGACGGCGTCATCCTAGTGGCCGACATTTCGAACGGCTTTCGATTCCTCGCCCGGAACGACATGAGCGAACGCGTAATCGCCTCGCCGGTTCCAGTCATGAATCGCCTACTTGTCCGTGGCGAAAAGCACTTGTTCTGCTTCGGAAAATAACAAAGGACTATTGGAAGGAGAAGAGCCCGGTTCCGTTGAGCTGAATGTTCCCATTCGGGGTAGCGAAAACAATCGTTACGGCTTGGGACCCTCTACTGGAGTTGGACGGAATGGCCAAACTACCTGTAAGAGTAGTTGTATTTGATCTGGCCACCCCGGTTAATGCAACTCCCCCGATCTGAACTGAGCTAGGAGTAACATTCGCGGGCGGCAAGGGGGGTTGAGCATTGCCGTCGAGGGTGATGGTTACGGACACGGTGTTTGCCACACTTCCCGCAGAAGGAGAAATTGAAACGATTCCAGTTCCCTGCGTATTGTTTTCACCTACCGAATTCGCAGTGGAACCACCTGTTCCGGAAACTCCGGAGGCGGAGGGTGTTCCACGATATTTTCTAATCGTGTAGGGATAGGCGATTTGCATTGTTTGGAATTCAGAAGCTACTGCGGACATGGCATTAGCATTAAGCGTGGACTGCATGCCTTCAATGAACTTGACGAAGGTAGTGTAGCTGTCCGTTCCCGCGACGGAGACTCCATTTACGGTAAAGCCAGACTTGAGAGCTGCCAGATAAGCAGAATCATCAGACCAAGAAAGAGGCAGGAGATTGTGTTTGTTGAGAGTATTCCGAACATCATAACCGAAATGCGGATTAAGATAGCGAAGCACTGTACCGTCGGAATCGGCTTCAATACTCATGACGTAGTGATAGATGCCCTCGGGGAACTCCGGAGTCGGTGAAACCAAACCATTGCACTCGTCCAAATCGCCGCTGCCTTCGACGAATAAGGCATTCCCAGCTGAATCATTGGTCCCCGTATAACTGGTTTTGAGAATCACACCTGTCTGATTACCATCGTTCCTCCAGCCAACCGGACCATATATGGGCCATCCATCTGCAGCGAAACCAAGCAGTGGAGAATGCCCCCCGGAAACCAAAAGGGAATCAATTTTGTCACACTTATCTTTTTCAGATTTCCAGTCATCTTTTAGCAGGCGTAGGCAAGTGGGATATTTATGGTAGTGGTAGACGCCATTACGCTGGGGATGACCACAGCACCCGGAAAAAATGCGCCCGTAAGCGGCGGTCTCCTGAGCGTCCTCGAAGGGATTATATACGGGTATGCCATTAAGCCCAGCTCCCACTGTGCCAAGAGAGGTGTCGGTCGCTGTCGAGTTATAGACAGGACTCAAGGGAACACGAAAAACTTCCTCAGCAGCGACAACTTGATTGGGGTTGTTTCCACCACTCGCTCCAAGGTTTTCCTCACTCAGCTTTAGGCTTTGAAAATCGCCATTTGCTGCAGTGTTCCATCCATTTGAGACATCAATACCCATGACGCTGGGTATATAATTAGGAACTCCATTTCCCGTAATGATCATATGATCATTAGCCGAATCTTTCTCAATAGTAAGGAGATTGGCAAAGGACTGACCATTGATGGTAAGAGTCACTGGACCTCCTCCCGCAACTTGCGAACGATAATTGGCTACAATGAGTCGAGCCCTTCGCTCGAAGGAGGAGTCTCCCTGCAAAAAAGAGAGATCTCCAGAGGCGGAAGATTCGGATTCCTCTGCAACCTTGGTCCAACCCGATGAATCGGAGGAGTTGGCCTCGAAGTAGGAAATCAAAGCGGGAGAGAGCTCGACTCGCTCAATCGAGAATGAAGATGCGGTTGAATCCGAACCAGTGGAACTGCCGGAACCAGACTCAGATGTGTTCGACGACTCGCCGGACAGAGTGGCAATGGATGTCCATGCCGACTTAGAATAATCGTAAAATCCTTTGGTAGCGCTGTAGTATCGCCAACCCTGAAGGTCATTAAGGTACAACCACGGATAAAACTCCTTCTTCGTCCACATCCACTTGAGTTCGGGGTGATACAACCAAGTTGCATCCACTCCTGAGTCCACCGGATAAAGCCAACCCAAGTTTTCGTGATAAATCCAATTCGAACCCGAATCAAAAAAGTTGCCGAACCATGAACTTTGCTTCCATCCCGAAGAAGCGTCGGTCGCTGTATTGGTTCGAACATAAGCGGCAATGGAAGAGGAGTTCGAGCTCGGCGAGTAATTTCCATCCGGAAGTTTCGAGATGGGAAACCTGTAGTCGGTTGAAGTCAACAGAGCGACAACTGCCGGATCGGTCGACTCCAGCATGGACCGAGTGTAAAGTTTCCATTCGCCCGTGTAATCGGCATGTACTCGTCCCGACCAATTCTGACCACCGAGGTAGGTCGTGGTCGCCCAGTAGACGTACTCGGTAATCTGAGTTCCGTAGTCAGCCGTCTGATCATAGTACGAATACCAAGCGCTTGAAGGATAAGTTGTTGGAACCGTTTCGAAGTGTCCTCCGCGAGCAATATCCATGGCCAACGCGATACTGCTTCCTATCTTTTCTCCCCATACGGCGGGAAAGGCTTCGTCCCAACCCTTGTCTGTAACCAAATGCAAAACTTCCTCGAGGGTGGCATCACGATTACTCCCATTGCTTCCATTCTCGAAAATCTCCATGGCGAAAAGATTTTGAGCTCGTGTGATGGAATTTTCGAATGACTCGAATGCGCTTTGTTTGCTCTCCTGTTCCTGCTCGGAAGCGAAGAGTACCATTGTAGCAATTTGGGCGTTCGAACTCCCCTTCAAAGCCGCCAGCACTTCCGCTTGGTCAATGTTCCCGTCTTCGTCATTATCCAAATATTCAGCCAAAACGTTTGCCGTGTAGAGAGTTTTTGCCTCGGAGACTCCCGAAGTGGCCAGCACACGCAGGCCAAAAACTTCCACGCACTTATCGAAAACCGTTTTGCTCGCCGCGATATCGGCAGGGAAGGAAGAGGAAAGTTGAATAGGATCCGCCGTCAAGTTCCTAACAACAAGGGAAAGGATGAGGGTACAAATCAATGGAGAACGAAATATCATTTTAGAAAAAGATTATGGATTAACCGAGTGGGAGATTCATTAGAAAGGCAAACGAATGCAAAATTTATTCATTAGTAGCAGCCAAAACAATTCAAGCAAGTCTGCACTATATGCTGAATGGCTAGATCGATTGCACCTGCATCAAGGCGAGAAGGGTCTCCGCAGCAGCTTGGGCAAAGGTGGAATCATTGACGGAGGCTTGAATTTCGCGAACCTCTACGTTTTGGCAAAGGTTGGACTTTATTGCTGCGAAGAGAGCTTGATCTGCAATAGGATTGTTAAAGACTTCATAGGGGGCGGAAATAATGCTGATCGCCTGCGTGGGGATGAGCACGGAGCAGGGACCGGTAGAAAGGTTCGCCTTCTCCGCAAGGATGCGACCGAGATCAGTGCATTCCTCGGGAGTGGTTCGCATCAGAGTGACTTGCGGATTGTGCTCGTAAAAGAGACGGGCAGAGAATTTTTTCGGAATCGTATTGCGCGGACCAAAATTAACCATGTCGAGACATCCCGGGGCAATGACGGCGGGCACACCGTGTTTTGCCGCTGCCTCCAGACGAGTAGGTCCGGCGCCAAGAATCCCGCCGACAAGTTGATCGGCCCACTCGGTAGTGGTGAGGTCGAGAACGCCAGAAACGAGTCCAGACTCGATCAAGCTCTCCATGGCCCGTCCACCGGTTCCGGTCGCGTGGAAGACCAAGACCTCGTAACCGGCGTCCTCGAGAATGAGCTTGGCTTGGTTCACGCAGCCGGTGGTATTCCCGAACATACTGGCCGTAATTATTGGCTTGTCATCGGTAGGAGGGGATTTCGTTTCCACCATGCCGCAAATGGCACCTGCGGCATTCGCAAATAGAGGACGAGAGACGCGATTGAGACCCGCCACATCGACCACGCTCGGCATCATGACTATGTCCTTAACTCCAACATAGACCTGCACGTTCTCACTAGCCGCAAGGGTAGACACCATTAGCTTGGGAAACCCAATGGGCAAAGCCCGCATTGCCGAGGTACCGATGGCGGTTCCCCCTCCTCCGCCGAGAGAAATAATACCCTGAATTTTCTTTTCCGCAGCCAGCTTGGCAATGACTATGGCGGCGCCTTCGGACATGACCTTGACTGATTCTCCTCGATCACGGCGGTCAACGAACGCTGCGAGGTCAGTTCCCGTAACGGCTACCAATTCCTCGGGAAAAACGTCAGGAGCGATGCTTGGTGAATGAAGAGAACCAGCGTCGACGAGTAACACCTCGTGCCCACGCTCGCGAATTAGCTCGGCGACATAGGCATGCTCCTCGCCCTTGGTGTCGAAGGTGCCTAGGACCGCAATGGTAGACATGCGATCATTCCCCCTCGGGAAGCTCTATCTCGCAAAAAGCCTTAACCTGAGAAGTTAGGGCCGTCTCCGTTGGGAGACGTTCCATCGAACTCGCTCCGTAGAAACCATCGACGCCCCGGCAGTTCCCTAGAACATGTGCCGCATCCTCGGGCATGGATATAGGACCGCCATGGCAAATAACCAAGACATCGTCGCGAACCGACTTGGCGGAATCGGCGATAGCCTGCACTTCTTGTACCGCATCATCCAGCGTCATGGCCGTATCGGCTCCAATGGAACCGCCTGTGGTCAGACCCATGTGAGCGACGATGACGTCGGCGCCTGCCTCGACCATCCGCTCAGACTCCTTCACATTGAACACATACGGTGTAGTCAACAAGTCGAGATCTCGAGCAGCTCGGATCAAGTCCACCTCCAATTGGTAAGCCATTCCGGTCTCTTCGAGATTTGCGCGCATTTTCCCATCGAAGAGACCGACCGTCGGGAAGTTCTGGATGCCTGAAAAGCCCATGTCCTTGAGCTGTCGAAGGAAGGGAGCCCGAAGCATGAAAGGGTCGGTACCATTTACGCCGGCGAGAACAGGAGTATGATCTACCGCGGTCAGCACCTCGCGAGCCATATCTACGACCACCTCGTTGGCATTGCCATAGGCCATGAGACCGGAAAGTGAACCACGACCCGCCATGCGGTAACGACCGGAGTTGTAGATGACGATTAGGTCTACGCCACCAGCTTCCTCACATTTGGCTGAAATCCCTGTGCCTGCACCTCCACCGACTATAGGCTTGCCTGAAGCGACCTTTGTTCGAAGGCGTTGCAGAATGGCGGAACGAGAATTGTCTTTAAGCATTACCTTGACGTTAAAGGAAAAAGATCAGCCACCTTTTCCGTCGAGACTAAGCTTAGTCAAATTACGGGTTTTAAGCATGTCCACGACGTCGATGATCTTTTGATATGTAAGGTTTTTGTCCCCACGAATATGAACTACGGGCTGATCTAGAGCAGGGGTCTCGGCGATCTCATCAAGCAAAGCCTCCAGTCGCTCCTTCGTAACGTCGTCTCCGCCCCATTGGTAGGCTCCATTGGCATCTATGGTAATAGTCTTGTCCTCGGGTTGCTTTTTAGGTTGCTGATCGGAAGTACTTTGGTCCGGAAGATCAATACGATTGTATTGCTCTATGACAGGCGTGGTGATCATGAAGATAATCAGCAAGGCAAAAGCCAGATCGATCAGGGGAGTGACATTCAGATCCGAAATGCAGTCGAGTTTTTTCGTCTGTTTGAAATCTAGTGCCATGACAAACTTTGGAGAATTAGCTTTTCAGGAATTATTAAGCCCCGTCGTGAAAGTAAAAAAGCTTAACTTTCGGAATCAAGATCAATGCGGTCGTGCACCAGACTTGCAAAATTTTCCAAATGCGTGATCTCGTTCCGAGTGGAGCTGAGTAAGGCATTGTAGATGAAGACAGTAGGGATGGCAACCAAGAGAGCGGCAACTGTAGTGAGCAAGGCACCGGATACGCCCGGCGCAAGTTGGTCGATCGTAGCACCTCCTTTTTCCATGGAACCAAAAGCATCCATTACCCCCCAAACAGTTCCCAAAAGGCCTAGGAAAGGTGCTCCTGAAACAATAGTGGCCAAATAAATCATCTTATCCTCATACCTATCAGTGAGCTCTGAAAGTGTCCGACGGAGAGCGTTTTCAACTTGCTTCATACGAGCCTTGTGATTTTCAGCTCCGCTTTTCTCGTGTTTGCGATAAGCCTCCATGGCTCGAGATACCAAACGGAGGAATGGACCGCCCTCCCCTTTGAACAAAGCATCGTCGTAGTGCAGAAGGCTAGGCAGTTCATGAATTTTTTTTTCGTGACGAGCATTGAACTGTTTCAATTTGCGAAGGTCTGAATACTTCGAATAAATGAGCGACCAAGCGTAAATGCTAAGGCCGAACAATGCGAAGATCACGCATTTTCCAGCAAAATTGGAATCCCAAAAATAGTCGAAGACATTTGCATCCGCGAGAAAGGGAAGTTCGTGGGTGAATAAATTCTTTAGCATAGCGTTAGGTTTACGTAAAATAGACCAAAGAGATCAACAATTGTTCAATAAGGTAAATGAGAGAGTGCAATGAAAAAGGACATTCAACGGAATATTAATGGCTTTAATGATAAATTCGAAATTGCTGATCCAGTGAAGTTTCCGGGAAGAGAACCGAAGTCGTCAAGCCCCCTTGGTTATCTAAAAGATCAATCGCTTTTGGTTTGCGAAAAAAGACTTTAGCGTCCTATCTGTCAGGCGAAATGGAAAACGCTGAAGAAACGCTCAAGGAAGCGGAAGAAAGAACCTTCACCCTCACCGGGCACAAAGCATTGGTGGGTCTTGATGGCTTCGTCGATAAGATAGTCACGCCCGTCAACCGACGGTATGGCATGGGGGAAAACTTCGACCCCATCGAGACAATATCCGATCTTGGGTCTCGAATCAGCGCGGCTGCAGGCAAAAGCGCCAACATCGAACTCTTTTCAAGGTTCGAAAAACTTGGTGGCAATGGCCCCATCATGGCGAACTCGTTGCTCTCTCTTGGTTTGCCCACCAGATATGTCGGGGCATTGGGCCAATTTGAACCGCACCCGGTCTTTAAGGATTTCGCTGAAAAAACGGACGCCATTACCTTGGCCGACCCTGGGATCACTACGGCCTTGGAATTCAAAGATGGAAAAGTTATGTTCGGCGACATGAAGAGCCTCGACGGCGTCGATTATTCACGGATCATCGAAGTTTGCGGAGAAGGTAAATTCATCGACATGCTTGCCCGGGCAAACTTGGTAGCAATCGTCAACTGGACGATGATTCCTAAAATGACGGCCACCCTGGTCGAAATCCTAGAGAAAATAATGCCCAACCTGCCTCCTCTGGATACGCGACAATTTTTCTTTGATCTAGCCGATCCCGCCAAACGTTCGCAGGAAGATATCTTGGAAGCGATGAGAGTTTTTTCTCGTTATCAGGCGCACGCTGAAGTCACCTTGGGGTTGAACTTCAACGAAGCCATCCAAGTATCGGAAGTCCTTGGATTGAATCCTCAAGAAGAGGATTCCTCAGGCTTGCGGCAAATGGCGCAGGATATTCGTAATGAACTGGAACTGGCCTGCGTTGTCATACATCCGGTGGGTTCCGCTGCCTGCGCCACAAAGGAGGATAGTTGGTGGGCTCCGGGACCGTTTACTCCTAATCCCAAAATCACGACCGGAGCCGGTGATCACTTCAACGCCGGATTCTGCTCCGCTCGACTGTGCGGATTCTCGCCAAGAAGTTGCCTAACGCTCGCTAGTTGCACGTCCGGACACTATGTTCGAACGGCACAGAGCCCATCCTCTTCACAGGTGGTGGGTTTCCTACGAGAACTTACACAAGAATCATGAGTCACGACAAAGGAATATTAATCTCCTTCGAGGGATCCGAAGGATGCGGAAAATCTACCCAGATTCGTCGCATCGCCGATCGCTTGGAGGAAATCGATCACCGTGAGGTGGTGGTAACGCGCGAACCAGGCGGCACACTCATAGGGGAGGATATTCGCCACCTGCTCATGCATGCGGAAGAAGCCCAAGCCATGTTCCCCGAAACAGAGCTTCTGCTCTTTGCAGCTAGCCGAGCGCAACTGGTGAGGGAAGTCATTTTCCCTGCCGTCCAGGAAGGGAAAACCGTCCTTTGCGACCGTTTTCTTGACTCCACTACAGTTTATCAAGGCGTAGCTCGACAAATTGCAGAAGACCCCGTGACTCAAATCAACAACTTCGCCGTCGGTGAAATCATTCCGGATCTCACCGTCATTTTGGACATTCCTCCGGAATTAGGTCTGGAGCGCATTCGGCATCGGGTGTCCGACATGCCTGACCGCATGGAACAAGAAAACGTGGAGTTCTACGGAAAAGTGCGAGAAGGTTACCTCCATCTGGCGCGTTCCCTCCCTGAACGTTTCTTCGTAATAGACGGCGAGCGCGACCCCGACGAGATCGAACTCGATATTTGGAATGAGATGCACGCCCGCTTCTTTGCGGAAGATTAGTAGTCACTGAAAAGTGAGCGGTTCATCGGAAAGAACGAAACGCAACTTGGAGGCTCTAGAAGGAGACTTGGCTTCGGGGAGACTTCACCATGCCTTGCTTTTTCAAGGGAAGAATCTTTTGGCTCTGGAAAAAGGAGCCATCCATCTGGCACGAAAGATTCTCGGGGAAAGTGAAGAAATCAAGGAACATCCCGACCTCTTTCACTTGCGACCTTCCGGGAAAGCAAGGCTTATTACTGTGGAAAGCACGCGAGGACTGATATCGAACCTCAACCGCTCCGCCAGTCAAGGAACGAACAAGGTTGCCCTCATCCATGAAGTCGACCGTATGAGGCGCGAAGCCGCCAATGCCTTTCTAAAGACACTCGAGGAACCACCCCAAGGCACGTTTATCCTAATGCTGACCACGCGACCTTACTCGCTACTGCCGACAATACGCAGTCGCTGCCTCCAAGTGCGCTTGGAGGCAACTTTCGAGGAACTTGAGGACGAAGAATGGAAAAGCTGGCTAAACTCATACAAAGCTTGGATACAGCTAGCTTCAGATCGTGAAGCCGTTCGCAGGGATATTGCCGCGCCGGTATTTATTGCCAACGGCCTAATCCTCAGCTTCAGGTCAATCATCGCGCGGAAAGCGGATGAGGTCTGGGCACATCGCAAGCAGAGCTTACCCGAGGGCATCGACGAAAAGGAAAGAGACGCCTTGGAAACGGGAGTGCGAAAAGGAACTCGAGCGACTCTTCTTGCCGCGCTTGAAGAACGAACGAGAGATTTCGCAATATCCTTGGCCGCGGAGCGTGGGCAAGAACTACCAGGCCGCAAACTGGCTCAGGTGATCGAGTCCCTCGAAAAAGCAGCCGGCCTATTGGAGGTTAATCTCAAGGAGGAAACCGCCCTAGAATACTTCTGGCTTTCCTCCTTAAGGACATGGACGGCAAAATGAAAGATTCACCATCTTCTGCAACATGACCGACAAGACCATATTCCAGAAAATCATGGACGGAGAGATGGATGCGGACATGCTCCACGATGACGAAGAATGTGTGGTGATCCGCGACGTAAATCCGCAAGCGCCTACGCATCTTCTGGTAATCCCCAAGAAGCTAATCCCCCGTATCAGCGAGGGATCTCAAGAAGATCAAACGCTCTTGGGGCACCTATTGCTAGTTGCCAAAAAAGTGGCACGCGAGGAGGAGCTAGCAGAGGGATTCCGCATCGTAGTGAACAACGGACCTGCCGGAGGCGAGTCCGTACCCCACCTTCATGTTCACGTATTGGGTGGTAGACAAATGGGATGGCCCCCTGGATGAAATTTCTCATACTTATAATGCGTTTAATGGGAATAACATCCCTTTTGCCCGGAATTCTTGTCGCGGACATCGTAACCACCACCGATGGTTCCCGCCTTGTAGGAGAAGTCCTTGGAATGGAAGACGGCAACCTGACGCTTCTCACCAAATACGCAGGCAGCGTTCGGGTATCCCTTTCCGAAATCACGACTATTCAAACGGAAAACCCGGCCTATTTACGGTTGGAAGACAATCGGACAATCGAAGGAATAGTATCACCGGCCGACGCAGGAAAACTAAACGTGGGAGTGCCTCCCGTTTTAGTCGAACTGAAAAACCTGCAACACCTTTGGCGAGAATTCGAACAAGATCCAGTGCTCGTCGCTAAAGAAAGACTGGCTAAGGCTAACCTCATGAAGTGGAAGAATTCAATGGGATTCGACCTCGCGGGAAGCTCGGGAAATACGGAAGACTTCGGCCTTGGCCTCAGGGCCGACTCGACCTATGGCAACAAATTTCGCACAGTCGATCTCTATCTATCCTACAACAACAGCCACAAGGAGAATGTAAGCATTGTGGATGAGACCAAAGGAGGCGCCGAATACGCTTCCCAGTTTACAGACCATATTGGGTGGTATGCAAAGACTGACCTCGAGTCAGACCGATTAGAAGAAATCGACATCCGAGCGACCGTTGCCTCGGGTTTAAAGTATATCTTGTGGAACGAGGAGGACAGGAATCTCTCTCTCCGAGCGGGTGCCGCCTTTCGCTACGAAGTCTATCAAGAAGAAAGCGGAAACGACTTAGACGATCCGGCCATCGACTTCGGTATCGAACATTCGCGCAGGTTCTCCGATTTGCTATCGGTGGAAACGGACGTCACCATCGTCCCAAGCATATCCGATTTCGGCAATTACCTGCTTACCCAAGATTCGGCGCTGGTGATACCTCTCGGTAAAGAGTCACCATGGAAAATTCGCTCAGGTCTCGCCAATAGTTACAACAGCACTCCCGCCCCGGGGAAAGAGGGGTTGGACTTGAGGTACTATATAAGATTGGTCTATTCTTGGGAATAATTACTCCGCAAGAACGAGTTGAATCGTACAACTAAAAGCTAAAGTCGTTGTACACAAAAGTGGGTTTCAATCTCTATTAAACCCTTAGAATCCTAGCCACTTCATCAGCGTTCAGGGAATGTCCTACAAGGGGTTGAGAACCGTCGGCAGTCACTTGTTGCCATGTTGCGACTAGGGTTCCATCGAAAAGAAAGCTCGCCGAGGCATAGCGGCTACAACCGGTTGCATAAGGTGAGACGAATAGAGGGAAATCTTGCGATAGGCGACGCAGTTTGGGGAACTCATCGTCAAACCCCCAAGCGAGTCCGCCGAGTTCCTCGCAAGAGTAACCTCTGGGTCTGCGAGCCGCCTTCGGATTTTGGTCAAGGGACCGCAGGCACTCTGCCCCGTCGTAGAAGTATAAAGACAGGGGAGGCAGACTCTCCAGAATCCCCACTTGCGGCAACGATAGCTGTTCAGTAACGCGGACACAGGCAACATCCCAGCTCGGACCCCTATCCAGCAAGCTCTTGGCGACGAGGTGGAATGGACTTCCGATAGCCTCGCGACAAGCCAAACCTGTATTAGAGCTAGACCAGGAAAAAGGATGAGAGCAAAACACTAGTTGGGTTAAACCATCGGAAGTCCGAAAAGCCACGGGATCCTTCATGTGCAGAAAACCTCCCTCCGAGGAGGAAAGTACAGTAGCCGAATTTTCGTTAGTGATCGAGGTCGGATCCGAAGAATCACCAGATAGGCAATCAATGCTCCAGACCCCGGTTCCGGGTTTCTGAAAGTGAATGAGATTCTTAGGATATGGAATTTGTTTCTCGGTAGAAACAAACAACTCCCAGGACTCTCCATCGACAGCAGGCAAGAGACTCCCGCCTTCGATTGAAACAACGGAAGCTTCCGCCGTGGAAAGATCCGCCTTGGAAAAGGAATGAATCTTTTCGAATGGGGCTTCGAGGTTCGCTGCCCTGAAAATAGAGAATTCAAGGCCTCTCTCACCGGCATTCGTTCCCTTGCGGGCATCTCCGGGATTACGATAGCGACCACAAAGCAACAAGTCGCCGGAAGGCTCTTGAACCAGATTTCCTCCCCCGAACCAGTATCCGCTTACTTCGCCCAACGCAGGAACAATGATACGGGCGGCATGCTGATCGAGTAGGCGAAGACCCAGCTGACGAAGCTTTTCCGGGAGTTCTTCAGGAAAGTTCACTGGTTGCCAAATTCATAAAGTTGTGACCGGAAAGAAAACGGAAATCAGAACAAGAATTAGCGCATCATACCTGCGGCCAAAGTCTCGTTGGTAAAGGCATCCGCCAATATGAAACTCCCAGTATTTCGATTACGCCTGTAAGTATCGAAAAACAAAGGTTGGGAAACGCGCAGGGTGACTCGACCAATGTCATTCATTCCGAGCTCACGGTCATCCTCGGACTTGCGCAAGGTATTGACGTCCACCTTGTACAAAACCTCGGTAACGATAGCCTGAACGTCCTTGGAAGTATGCCGCAGAAGATATTTCGTACCGGCTACGAGCTTCTTGGAAGAGGAAAACCAGCAAAGCATTGCATCCAAATTCTGATCCACATTGGGTTGGTTGTTCGGCTTCACAAGCATATCGCCGCGGCTGACGTCTATTTCGTCCTCAAGGGTAATTGTAACGGATAGTGGATTATACGCTTCCTCCAGTTCCTTGTCCGCCATAAGGATCTTCTTTATCCGTGTAGAAAAACCCGAAGGCAATACCGTCACCTCATCGCCCGGCTTGAAGACCCCCCCGGCCACTCGACCTGCAAATCCTCGAAAATCATGATGTTCGTCGGAATGCGGTCGTATCACCCACTGGACGGGGAAGCGAGCATCCACATGATTAGCATCCGAACCCACATACACGGTTTCGAGATGATAAAGGAGCGAAGGGCCCTTGTACCACGGCATGTTCTCGGATCGTTCAACGACGTTGTCTCCCTTTAATGCGCTGATCGGGACAAAGGTGAGCTCGGTAACGTGATCCAGACGAGAGGCAAAGTCACCGAAGTCCTTGAGGATCTGCTCGTAGGGGCTTTGCTCATAGTCAACCAGATCCATCTTGTTTATGCAGACGGCTACGTGCTTGATCCCCAGAAGGTCAGCAATGAAGGCATGCCGCTTGGTCTGCTCGATCACTCCCTTGCGGGCATCGACCAAGATTAGTGCTAAGTTTGCCGTGGAGGCACCCGTCACCATGTTGCGGGTATACTGGATGTGGCCGGGAGTATCCGCTATGATGAATTTTCTTTTGGGCGTGGCAAAGTAACGGTAGGCGACGTCGATGGTAATTCCCTGCTCTCGCTCGGCCCTCAGACCGTCGGTCAACAAAGCCAAATTAACGTTTTCGTCACCATGCTGTTTGCTGGAACGCTCGATGGCCTCGAGCTGATCCTCGAAGATGGACTTGGTATCGTAAAAAAGTCGCCCGACGAGGGTGCTTTTTCCATCGTCCACGCTTCCCGCAGTAGTGAACCGCAGGAGATCCATTTCCAGGTAATTCTTGTCTTCGGTCATGGAGATGTCTTAAAAATATCCTTGTTTTTTACGGTCTTCCATAGCTGCCTCGGAACGACGGTCGTCGGAGCGGGAACCACGTTCGGTAACTCTCGAGGCTGCCACTTCTTGAATGACCTCGTCAAGAGAAGAGGCTTTGGATCGAACGGCACCCGTACAAGTGGCATCGCCAATCGTCCGAAAGCGCACCGTTTCCTTGGAAGGATTTTCTCCGTCACGGGGAACGACGAATTCCGAAACTGCGAGAAGGCTACCGTTACGCTCAAACACCTCTCGCTCATGGGCGAAGTAAAGGCTAGGCAAGTCGATTTCCTCGAGTCTGGCATATTGCCAAATATCCATCTCCGTCCAATTACTAAGAGGAAATATGCGAAAGTTTTCGCCGGGACCCATTCGACCATTGAAGAGGTTCCAAAGTTCTGGTCGCTGGTTCTTGGGGTCCCACTGCCCGAAGGCATCACGATGAGAAAAAAAACGTTCCTTGGCCCGAGCCTTCTCTTCGTCCCTTCGACCACCACCGAGGCAGGCGTCAAAGCCTTCACGCTCGATGGACTCCAAAAGCGTCACGGACTGCAAACCATTTCGGCTGGCATCGGGCCCGGTTTCTTCCTGCGCCGTGCCTCGTTCGATCGAATCCTGCACCGACCCCACAACCAATTGCACTCCAAGTTTCTTAACGAAACGGTCTCTAAACTCGATGGTTTCGGGAAAATTATGCCCGGTGTCCACATGAAGAAAATTAAAGGGTGCCTTGGCAGGGGCAAAGGCCTTGGCGGCCAGATGAGCCATCACGATGGAATCCTTCCCACCCGAAAACAGAAGGCATGGACGTTCGAACTGAGCGGCAGTCTCTCGCAACACATAGATGGACTCGGACTCAAGTTGGTTGAGGTGCGTGACGTTGTATGTGCGCATTGTATTTATTCGAAAAAAGATCTTGGGAATAAGTCTCGATAGGGAATTAAAGAACCGGCTTATACGGGAAGACGAACCAAGGGAAGGACTGCATCCATCAATTCAACGAGGGATTCCTCCGGTGAAGACTTTTCCGTATCGATGGTCAGCCAAGGCGAATCCGGTTCATCGAAGTCGGACGCCTTGCCCGTGAAATCGGATATTTCGCCTGCCTTCGCCTTTGCATAAAGCCCCTTCACGTCGCGTTTTTCGCAAGTAGCGTAGGAAGCCTTGACGTAAACATCTCGAAAATCATCCTCGCCTAAGATTGCCAGTGCGGTCTTTCGAAATTGCCGACGAGGGGTGATGAAGGAAACGATGGTCACCAAACCGCTATCAACAAAAAGCTTGCCCACCTCGGCCACCCGTCGAAGGTTTTCCTCCCGGTCATTATCAGAAAAACCGAGGTCCTTGTTCAAACCAGACCTCAAGTTGTCACCATCCAGAACGGCGGCGACCAAACCGTGTTCATGCAGGCTACGCTCCAACCCGATGGCCAACGTACTCTTCCCCGAACCCGACAATCCATACAACCAGAATACTCGCCCGCTTTGGCGAAGCAGGCGTTCTTTGTCGGTCCGGGGCAATAATTTGCCCGCAACAGGATGTATGTTCGTGGCAACCATGAAGTGTCGGGGAAAACACATGAGCATACCATTTTCACCGAAAAGTGAAAGCCAATACCTGTCATAGGAGATTAGCCGGAGCAAATGGCAATGAGTCCCGTAAACTAAATACTGTCTCGGCTACTTGATTTGTACTTCCAAACGGCGGCCTTTATCAATTTCTCCACCGGATAAATCGCGCAGAATGTAATAATGATGCTGGAGCGGGAAGACACCGGAGTAACTTCCAACGGTGAAGACGGAATTACGAAGTGATTTCGGGCCAATGGTGATTTTTCTTTTGCCGAAAACTTTGCCCGAGACGAAGGCGGATTCAATACCCTTGTGGTAGGTAAGCTTCTTTTTCAAGTCATCCCATTTTTCGAGATAAGGGATGATTTCCCTAGCACCCGTTTTAGTTTTCACCTCAATGGCCGACTCGTCTAAAAGCTCCTTCCACTGCTCGGGGCCATCCCCGTCTTTCATTGGAATGGAGTCCGGCGAGTGAAAACCAATGGATAGTACGGTTTCATGATCCAAGCTGGAAGGATCATCTGCTTCACCCCAAATGGCGACCCCGCGCGAATTCGCCTCGAAACCGATTTCAAGAATGACCCCGTCCTCCAGTTCAGCCTTCAGTTCAACCCGACCCAACTTCCCGGAGGTTTTAGGCGGGTTCTTGAAACCCACCATCTTGCGGAAGTAATAGTGGAGATCGGCCCTTGTGGACGAATACGCATGAATGTTTCCTCGAGGGCTCTGCTTTTTGTAGTATCCGTGGTAGAACTTAAAGATAAGAGGACGACCCTCTAGGAGCGATTGGCTTCCGTCTTTCAGGTAAAGATAGAAATAACCGTTTCCGTGCAAAGCTACGTCAAAGTTGTCAGTTTCGAGGACGGAGTGGTAATTGGCCCACTTACCCGATCCGAGAGTGGGAAGAAGAACCTTTCCTTTGGGTCCCGCAGTTTTCTTAACCGCAGGAGGATCAGGAGAAGCTGGATTCGAGGGAAGAGATGAATCTACAGGTTGAGAAGGAGGCGTTGCAGGAGTGGGAGGCGCCGATAATTTACGAGCCAACTGCTGAGAGTCGGGTTTGAGATCCGATAGTTTGATGACAAAGTTTCGACCGTTCATGAAAAGCGTAACGGTCTCCGCATCTCCCCGGACGAATTTGGCCTTGATCGTTCTACCCTCACTGTTCGTCCAATCATGAATCTCAGACTGAGCGAGAGCGATCTGGGTAGTAGAAATCAAGAGTAGGATAAAAAACTTAATAGATTTCATTTCTACGACTTTGCCCAAAGAAAGAAAAACGTCAAACATCGGTGGCCAGTTCGGGCAACTCTGATGCTATGGCATCGGCGAGAATGCGGCCAGCGACGGGCAATCGGTATCGATCCCCTTCCCTTTCCACCAATCCTTGGTTCTCAAAACGTCGGAAGAACAGGCGCAAAGGATCAAAGGCAGAGAACGGGACTGAAAACCGGCGACCGATCTCAGCGAAATCGAAACCCGCGTTGAGTCGAAGCCCGAAGAGCACGGAATCGTGGGCAAGGCTTCTGTCGGAAAGCGCTTCGACCTCCTCAACCGGGGAAGCATTGTTTTCTTCGAGAGAGTGGCCCCATGCCTCGAGGTTGGAAACGTTGCGGTAACGTTTACCGCCGAATTGAGAAGCAGCCGAAGGTCCATAACCCAGCCACTCGTTCATTCGCCAAGTATTCAGGTTGTGAAGAGATTCCATACCGAGACGAGCGAAATTGGAAACCTCGTACTGGCCGTAACCACGGCTAGGCAGGTATTCCCACGCCAATTCGTAAAAAGCCGCCTCCCGATCGGGATCTATGCTCAGTTCCCCATTGGCCAAGCGAGCATACAAGGCGGTGTCCTCCTCAAAGGTGAGACAGTAGGTGGAAATGTGGTCGGGACTCAGTTCGACGGCCCGACTAAGATCGCCTTCCCATTGCTCGATGGTTTGCCCGGGAGCCCCGAAGATAAGGTCCAAGTTTACGGACTCGAAACCCATGTCTCGAATCAGGTTGTAGGCGGACAGAGCTTTTTCCGGAGGATGCCGGCGACCCATTTCGTCCAGAAGTTCAGCATCGAAGGTTTGTACCCCCAACGAGACACGGGTCACGCCGCCTGCCTTAAGTACCCCCAGCTTTTCCGGAGTTACTTCATTAGGCGCTAATTCCACGCTCCATTCTTTCACCTCGTCGCCGGACTTTTCCCGCACAATTTCGCACAACTCGGAAAGTTCATCGGGCGAAAGCACTCCCGGCGTCCCTCCGCCGATGAAAATCGTCTCCACCGAACGCGGTGGCGCAATCCGCATAAACTCTCGCCTCAACCAATTTATGTAACTTTTGATTGAGTTTTTTCTTGGTTTCTCTTGGTAGAACGCGCAAAAGTCACATGTGGACGAGCAGAATGGCACATGGACGTATACGCCAAGCGAGTTTTGCTCTGCCTTGTTTTTATCTTGAACGTTCATGCCAAATTCACAGACCAAGAAATCATAAACCTCTTAATGACAATGCAACGCTTATTTCTCAAGTTCTTCATGGTCGCAACCGCTCTTCTCTTGTTCGCCGGTTGCAACAAGCCAAGTTTCATAAACCTCACATCGGGGAATCTGAACCAGAACCCATCCGGTATCTACACCATGCAGACCGAGCTCAACCTGCAGGATCGAAACATCATCGAAGGTTCCCTACAAGTATTCGCCGTCATCGGCGGACAAGAGGTACCGATGGTTACTGATCAATTGAACAACCGGATATGGAGTTGCGACTACAAACTTCCCGCAGGTTACGATGAGGCCGCTTATTACTTCCGTGCCGATTATGAGGTCACCAAAAGCGGATCGACTCGTAAAAAGGAAAAAAAGAGCAAGTTACAACGCTTCAGCTTGGAAAACCGCTATGTCGGCAACCTAGCTGCCTATCGGGCTCCCGTGGGTTCCGAAATCGCCGTACAGGGACGCGGTTTTACGCGGCACGACAACGTGCGCTTCGGTGGCCAGGCCACCCAAACCAAATATCTTTCGGAAAATGAAATTAGATTCGTGGTACCCGCCCTGCCCGCAGGAGTCGACTACCCTGTACAGCTCATCGGTGGGCCCTACGGCAGCTTGGACGTGGGAGATTTCCGTATCGACGAAAGCTCCTTGAGCGTATCCCCTCAAAGAATTGAAATTTCTTCAGGGGAAAGCGACATACTGCTGTTCAAGATAGACTTCGAGGCCCCCGCGGGCGGATTGCCCGTCCAAGTCGAAACCGACGTACCAGCCTCCGTAATCATGCCCGAGGCTCGTATCCAAGAAGGTGCCCGCACCGCCAACATTCCCATCAAGGGCGGACAAGCCGGCACTGGCAACCTCTTCATCAAGGTGCCCGGTCTCAAGGAAGTCACCATACCCATAAAGGTACTATAGTTTACTCAGTTACCGTCACATGGCTCAGAGGTGGACGGCTTGACTTTCAAGGGCATCTTACGATAGAAAGAGAAGGCTTACAAACAAGCCACCTTAGCTCAGTTGGTAGAGCAGGGGTTTTGTAAACCTCAGGTCGTCGGTTCGAGTCCGACAGGTGGCTCCATCTTCAGGAAGGGTGGCAGAGTGGTCTAATGCGGCGGTCTTGAAAACCGCTGAGCCGGAAACGGTTCCGGGGGTTCGAATCCCTCCCCTTCCGCCATCAGTGCCGGGACTTCAAGAAAATCGGGCCCCTCGCGCATTCAAACAGATAATGCAAAATAATGCTCCTCATTGAGATAAAATGAGCGAATTCTGGCTGAAACTGTCCGAAAACAAAGAAGGGAGATCTATCCCCGAAAGTTTAATCATTAGGTATAAATCCAATTAAGATCTTTCCTCGGACCAACGGAGCTTAATTCTCTTATTGGGAAGAAGCATATTTTAGCCAGTATCGCGGCAATCCCCAATAAAAAAGCGGCGCTCTGTTCGGCCTCAGTCGCTCCCCGCGCAGGCTCCGCTCTGCTCGGCGGCTCCCTACGGCTCACTCCGCTACTGGCTGGCCGGTCGGAGACTGAGGCGGAAACCCAGGCTGCTGTAGCTGTCGGCGGGCAAGTACCTGTCCCGATACGCGGAACGGGCGGTGAGCGCCGTGAAGAGCCAGGAACCACCGCGTGAGACGCGGAAGGAGCCGTCCGCAGGACCGACAGGATCACGCGCGCCGCCGGTTGGGTAATCCCCATACCAGTCCGCGCACCACTCCCAGACGTTCCCGTGCATATCGTGAAAACCCCATCCGTTAGCAGGAT
>MDTC01048557.1_pt1 | contig 25551 bp, 30 predicted proteins | sample 811181 | NCBI WGS metagenome assembly MDTC01 (sample SAMN05326644, study PRJNA326480) | marine metagenome | isolation source: seawater | place: Pacific Ocean: North | collected 2011
ATACCCCAGAACAGTGGAGCCATTTGACGTTTGAGTTTCTTACTACCTGCAATACTTACCATTAATTCTCATCTTCCTTTTTTTCAATTTTCTTTACTCCTTTTGTTTCTTTAGGGGCTTTTTGTTTTGTTTCTTTAGGAGCTACTTTTTGTTTTGTTTCTTTAGGAGCTACTTTTTGTTTTGTTTCTTTAGGAGCTACTTGTTTTGTTTCTTTAGGTTGTTTTCTTGGATCTTTGCCTTCAAGTTTTGCCATTCTCCATTTGTCACTTGTGTTAAGTGATGTAACCACTAGATTTGAAGTATGAATATAAACATCGAATTTATCTCCTTTTGTTTTTTCTTTTTTAATTCCTTCAACTGCAATACTACTTTTTGATGTAGATATTTTTGCTACTTTTCCTTCAACTCCTTTGAACTCTCCTCTAAGAATTGTAATACTGTCGCCTTCTACAACTCTGACACTTTTTTTACCATATTTTTTATGAAGATCTTTTGATAATGTACTGCCTAATTGTTTACTACGTGTCTGTAACGTTGCTTGATAAATTTGATTATTTCGCATTTTTGTTGGTTTCATTTTATCATACCACCATTGATGCCAAGTTAGCTACTCTTGGCCATTTTTCTGAAGCTTCTGCTGCAACTGGTCCTTTGATGTCTGTTCCTTTTGTTTCTCCTTCTGGAGTGATTAATACTGCTGCATTATCTTCAAAACAAACTCTTACACCATTTAGTCTACGAACTGCATACTTTTGTCTTACAATAACTGCACCGTACACTTGTTTTCTTAATTCTGCAGGACCTTTCTTAACTACTACATTACAAAAGTCTCCAACTGATGCTGAAGGTAATCTTGATGCTCTTGTTTTATGTCTTGGAACGTTAATAACTTCTAAAATTTTTGCACCTGAATTATCTGCACATACAATATTTGCTCCTACTGGAATTACTTTTGTTACATATGGACGGAATTCTTCTACTCCTTTACCTGCTTGCTTTGCCATTATGCTTTAACCTCCACAACAACATATGATACAGATTTTGAAATTGGTCTACATTCTGCAGTCAATACATGATCACCTGATTCAACATCAATACATCCTGGAACGTGTGCATGGATTGTACTTTTACCTCTGGCATATCTTTTGAATTTACTGAAGTAGATTGGTTCATCTTTTTGTAATGTGATTGTTTGTTTAGCTTTACTGCCTGTAACTTTACCGTCAAATAATTTTCCTCTAACTGATAATCCGCCATGGAATGGACAATTCTTATCTTCACATTCTCTTTTAGGCTCATTTACTTTTAATCCGATATCTTTTGTCATACCTTTGCTCCTATTCTATCAAAAGGTCTTTTTGTGATCTTAGAACCTTCGACAATTACGTCTTTATTTTCAATTGAAAACTTCCAACTGTTTGTGGATTTTGCAATTGATTTCACCCCATTTTCTGTATTAATTCTAAACATTGATTTTGTTTCATCCATAATCCTTCCATTTAATCCTATTACTTGAGGATTGGTGGATTGTGTGATCTCTGTGTGTAATCCAATAAATTCATGTGATGTAATATTATCTGCTGTGATCATTTTTCTTTTTTCATCTCCGTAAGTCTAGTTAGCATTCTTGCAATGTCATGACGAAGTGGTTTTAATTTTCCGCTCTCTTTTCTTAATGTGCCTTTTGCTGCATCTACTTTAAGTTTAGAAAGTTCACTTTTAGATTCCTGAATTTTACTTCTAAGATCTTTTTCGTTTAATTGTTTGAGTGTTTTAGTGGTAATTCTGGTCATTTCATTTTTGCCTCTTCTTCTTCTAATGTTTCAATTTTTTCTATTTTCTTCTCTTCTAATTCAATTGCTTCTGATTCTGATTTAGCTTGATCTTTCTTTCCTTCTACTTTGGTAACTTCTACTTTGACATCTTCGACAACAACTTCTTCAACTTTTACTTTCTTTTTATCATCTGTTTTTTCAACTTTTACTTTCTTTTTATCATCTGTTTTTTCTTTTATCATTTCAAATTCTGGAATAATTTTTTCTTTTTGTGCAATTCTTATTCTGATTCCAATTCGTCCCATTGCAGTTCCAACATGTGCAATATCTTCTTCGACAACTACTTCTGCATGATGTCCTGCTCTTGGTAATACTCCAGCAGTATGTTTTTCAAATGCTGAACGATCACCTCTAAGTTTACCTGAAATTGTAATTTGTACACCCATTGCGCCTCCTTCCATAATTTGTTTTAATGTCCACATTGTTGCCCTTCTAAATGCGGTTCCTCTTTCAAGGTGTGATGCCATTCTAGTACACATTACACTTGGAGAAAGTTCTGGTTTAGCTATTTCCACTACTGAAATTTGTGGGCTTTTTAATCCAAAGTCAGTTCCTAATCTTTCTGTAAGTTCTCTAATCCCTGAACCTTTTCTTCCAATAACAATTCCTGGTCTTGTAACATGTAATGCCACTCTTGTACCTGTTGGTGTTTTTGAAATTTCCGCATGTGAAAATCCTGCATCTTTAATTGCATTTCTAAGATAATCTTTGAGCAACATCATGTTGTAGTTATCTTTGATTACATTTTTGACAGCTGACAATTTTAAATCTCCTGAGCCACCAACTCTACATGTGTTAAGACGTTATTTTTTGGAGTTGCTCGTCCCATAGCTCTTGGAATGAATCTTTTTACAATGACTCCTTTGTGAACAGTTGCATTTACAATTTTTAATCTATCTAAATCCATTCCTTTGTATTCTGCGTTTGATTCTAAATTATCTAAAACTTTGATGAATTCTTTTGCTGTTTTTTGTGGATAACGTCCAGACATCATTCCTGGATCTGATCTATGTCCTACTTGATTTTTGTATCTTCCAAAAGCAACTGCTCTTTGTTTGTTAATTACAGATTGTAAGTAGTCTCTTGCTCTTTCTATGGATAATCCTTTGATTGCAACTGCTACTTCACGTGCATGTTTATGAGACATGTCTTTTTCTCTTACTGAAGAACGTACGTGTTTTGTTGCATCATAATTTTGGAAAGCATAATCGAATCTAGTCATAACAATCACTTCAATGGTACGTAAAGACTAGATCTTGATGCTCCAACTCCTGGTGCACCATGTGAGACTTTTTTGTTTGTTATGACATATTCACCCAAGTAATGTCCAATCATCTCAGTTGTAATTGCAACTGGACGAAATTCCTTTCCTGAAAAAACATTTACTGTAACACCAACCATGTATGGTAGAATTATCAAATCTCTAAGATGAGTTTTGATAGGATTTTTTAATTTACCTGCTTTTGCGGCTTTAATCTCTTCAATCAATTTTCTTTTTCCGTCTGTGATCCCTCTAGTGAGTGATCTTCTTTGTCTTGAGTTGAATAATAGGAATAATTTTTCTAATGATGTATTATCGAGATCCTCTTTTGAGATGCCTCTGTATAAAAATTCTTTAACCATTTCTCTTCTCCTCTGTTATCGTGCTTGAATCTCTAGTGACCATATTATAGCATTCCTATCTTTGTTGCCAGATCTCTGGCCTTTTCTGTATTTTCAAACTGTACATATGCTTTTTTACCATAAATTGTTCTTGCAGTGTTTACTTTGGTAACCTTTTCTTTGTAAAGAACTTTCACTGCTTCTGCAATTTCTGGTTTCTTTGCAGAACGTTCTACGATGAAACAAATTTTACTTTCATTCTCAACTAGGGCAAATGTCTTTTCGGTAATGTATGGTTTAACAATAATTTTCATGGCTTGATCTATATTCATTGTACTTTCACCATTAATTCTAGATGTGTTGATTTAATTTTTGCAATTTCTTCAATTGCTGATTTAGTATAAACTGTTAATCTACTTGGGTCAGAACCTGGTGCTAAATCTAATACACTCAATTCTTTAGCATTTCTTGCATCAACTCCTGGTAGTGCGCCTATTGCTTTAGAAATATTCGATTTATCCATTGTCACAAACAATACACTCTTTCCAACTTTCTTACTTCTTCCTCTAAGCCTTGATTGTCCTGAACGAGGTTTTCTTGCTTGTAGTCTTTGTACATCTTGTGATAGTTTTAGTGAATCTAATACTTTGGTCATTTCACTTGTTTTGGAAACTGATTCAATATCATCTGAAACAACAATTGGGAATGATTCTATTCCTTCAATCTTATGTCCACGTAATTCAATTTTGTCTTTTGATGCAGTTGCAGCAATTGCAGAACATAATGCTAATTTGTTTTCTTTTCTGTTTAATTTCTTGTAAATTACTTTTTCAACAATTGGTGGATGAGCTTGTCTTCCGCCTCTAGTTGATGCAACTTCTGCACCTTGACCTTGTCTTCCGCCTCCGCCACCTTGTGCTCTTGCGACACGAGATACACCTTGACCTGTTGGTGGATCATTGGAGTCAGCAACAACATCTTGTCCGGCAGATGGGTGTCTTCCTTGTCTTTGGAAATTATGTGAAGTAAGATTAGTAACTGCTTTATGAATTAATTCTCTTCTTAATGGTGTTGAAAATATCAATGGTAGTTCAACTTCTCCATCTTTAGTTCCAGTTGTTGTGTATGTTGTTATTTTGGTCATATTACAACCTCCAAAATATTTGGTTTGTTAACTTTATCTGGAGCATTTCTAATTTGACTTCTAAGTTTAATCAATCTTCTATATGTTCCAGGAACTGAACCTTTGAGAATAATGAAATCCCCTTTTACTAAACCGAAATGTTTGAATCCTCCATCTGGATTAATTTTGATTTGTTCATCATTTGCATTACCCATTACCATAATTCGTTTATCATACTCTACTCTTTGATGGAATCCCATTTGTCCTGCTCTTGGAACTGTATACATGATACTTTGTGGAGAAATAGGACCTAATGAACCAACTTCTCTGACTGTCTTTCTTGACTTGTGTTGTTTCTTTTTAACACCCCATCTTTGAATTACACCTTGCCATCCTTTACCTTTCGTGATTGCTGCAACGTCTACAGTTGCACCTGTTTCAAAAATTTGATCAATCTTAATTTCTTTTCCAAGTAATTCTTTTACATGAGTAAATTGTTTTTGAATATCTCCACCACTTACAGATGCTTCAAAGACATATGGTTTCTTTTGCTCTAAACCTGCAGCTCTTGGAGAGACAGCAACAATTGCAAAAATTTCTTTAATTTGCTTTAATCTTTTTTCTGCATTCTCTAATGCATTTTCTTGTTTGTTAACTAGTGTAATTTCTTTTGAGAAACTTTTTGGAATATCTTCTGCATATACATCAAATTCTGCATGTCTACCATCATGATCTTTTGAATACCCTCTAATTCCTAAAATTAAAACTGGTGGAGTAACTAAAACTGTACCGAGACTAACAAGTTGTTTTCCTGCATTTGGAACTTTATCACGATCATCAATACTGACAATTTGAACACAACCTGCTTTGAATCCACAATGAGCTAGAATCTTTGGTTCTTCTGAATTTAGTTTTGGCCATGCACGAATTCTTGCCTCCATGCTTTTTGCACGAATTCTAGGTGAATATGCAAGACTTCCTCTACGTGGTGAATGTCGTTTTCGAGCTCCCATTGTTAATTCGAACCTTGAATTCCCTCTATTAAACTATGTGAGATGTCGTTAACCATATTTTTTTCATAGGTTAACCATCTATTCCTAAATTTATTAATTTAGAAGATCTGAAATCATATTCCAAATTGTAACTGTTCCAATAACTACACATACTATTCCTAATCCGATTGCCAATAACAAGAAATTTTTTCGTTCGGCCATGTTATGATGTACTTTGAGCATTAATTATTGATAAAGTTCCAAGAAGAGCTTCTTCTAGACGTACAGTTTCTGTAGCTTGATTTGGAAAAAAGTTTAATGACTTTGCATTTTGTACATTTTTCATTTTTCCACCTATGATCTCATGAACTCCTTTGTCTGGAGATCCAAATACTACAAGTATTGGTTTATCTGATGTCGTAAATTTTGAAATCTGTTCTTTTGTTGCGGTTTTTCCTTTTCTGGAAGTAATTATTGTACTACCTTTCCATTCTGAAATCAATGTAAATAAATTCGATCTTTCTTTAACAGAATATCCCCAATATGTTGGAGCTTCTGTTTTGTCAATTTCTTTAACTGATAATCTTGGATGCCCTTCTTTGAATTGAACTGTTACTCTTTTACCAATTCCTGTTTTTCCAAAAAATTGAATTAATTGATTTATTCCCACGTCCACAAATCTTTTTCCTTTTACACTTACTATGATTCCTTCCCTGACATCACCTCTACTGATTTTTTTTGGATTTGCAGGTGTTATGTGACTCGGTATTTTTAATGGTTGAAGTACTCCTGCAAATTTCAAGTCATTCATTTTAGGAAATAACCGTCTTCGTAAAAATTGGGGAGTTTCTAAATATTTTAGAATCATTACCATTAAATTTCCATCTTGTCTGTAATTTCCACCTTCTTGATACACATAGATAGTATCAATTTTAAAAATTGAACAAGCTCTTGCAAGAACTGAAATTTTTCTAGTTTTATCTATTTTTAGTGACTCGTCTGATAATGCAGATTCTGGAATAGCTACAGATAATTTCATTGTATTTTTACCTCACACGTGTTTGATAATTAGTTTTTGTCGTGTGGATACTTTTCTTTTGCAGTTTTTGCATAATTTGCAATCTGCTCTTCATTGACTAATTGATATAATCCTGTATCAGTTTTGATATGTGCCATTCTGATATGGCTTAAACTTTCTTTTTCATCACTTGACATGTAAATTCCTGCAGCAGCTAAAATTGATGCGTCATCTATTGAAAGATCATCTTTGTATGTTTTTTCTAAAAAGTCTGTAACTTGATCAGACCCAGAACCAATTGCAATTGCATCATATGAAATGAATGTTCCACTAGGATCTGTTAAGAATAATTCTGGTTTATCGTTTACAACTCCACCTAAAATTAATGCAACACCATAAGGTCGTACACCTGCATACTGTGTATATTGTTGACATTGATCAGCTAAATGTTTAGCGATAGTTTCAACTTCAACTGATTCATCGTAAATCATTTTGTTACTTTGAGAAAAGAATCTTGCATTGTCCACTTGACTTCTTGCATCTGGGATATATCCAGCAGCCGCAACTCCGACATGATCATCAATTTGAAAAATCTTTTGTGCAACATCCGAAATCTGTAATTTTCTTGCTTTTTCTTCAACTGCAATCACAATCCCGTCCTTACATTTTATACCCACAGCTATGGTTCCTCTTCTTACAGTTTCTATGGCATATTCAACTTGATATAATCTGCCGTCTGGTGAGAATACGGTGATTGCTCTATCATAACCTTGTTGTGCTGGAAGCATTTGATTGTAATGCTTTGAAAGTTTAATTTAAACCGTACTCTCTTTAGATGAAATATTTTGTTTGAAAATAGGCTCACAGAAAAATGATCGAGGCATTGATTTTAAACTAATTTTTTCAACTAAAGTTTATTTCATGTTTTAAATATTTTCAGATATTGAAGTTTGAAATTGAATTCTCAGGACACAAAAACATACGTTCAAACCATCAAAAAACATTAGAAATAACTAAAGAATCTCATCTAACCACCCAGGGTGACTGTATTGTAGGTGTAAATGCTTCTTCAAGCTGTTCTGATTTACCTCAAGAATTAAAAAATAAATTAAAATCTGAAAATACTTTGGTAATTTTTACAATCAAAGTAGATGATCAAGAATTTACAATCAAAGGTAAAGGTCATCCAGAACTCACTCTTACTCATTTGAATGATATTGTAATTAGAAAGAGTAATTTTGTTTGTCCTAGAACTTTATCTGTAAACTGTGATAAAGCATCTGATTTACTTCCTCGAGAAATGGTAACATTGTTACAAAACCCTAAAACAAAAGGCACCTTTACTATTACAGTAGATTAAAACTGTGACAATTTTATATGTACTAATTCGCATGCTAGGTTATGGGATTAAAAACAAAAATTTTTCTTTTGATTCCTTTGTCTGCTTTTGCTGTTATTGTATTTGGAGTAATGTTGTATGTTGGATTGTGTAAAACTTCCCTTGTTCCATTAAATTGTTAATTACATTTTAGATTTATGTTGCTTCATAATTCGGCAATATTCGTCATTTTTGAGGAAATCTGAGAGAACCCGTTGGTATAATCATCAGCAATTTTCTTTATTTTTTAAATTCTTAAACATTCAAAAAATTGATCTTATTCATCTGAATCATTTTCAGAATTATTTGCTTTTTCTCGAACTTTTTTCATAATGCAAAATTTTGCTAGAGTATTCATTAATCCCATACATTTTACCGTAAATCTTATTCAATTAAGGGTTTGTACCTCTCAAAATCACCAATTATTTTCTATTTTAGTTAATTCTCGTTTAGCAAGATTCTCTTAAAGTATAACAAATTAGAAATTCCATGGTAAAACCAACCATAGAGTTACCAATTTCAAAAAAACCATCTGATCTTGAACTTAAAAAATTAAAAGAATATTTTCAAGAGATGCCGGTTTCAGAAATTTTAACTGGTCTCAAATTTGCAAAAAATAGGTGGTCTGCAAAAGATGCAGGAACTCTAAAAGTTGGAAGAAAAAGTATCATCCAAAAAGAAGTTCATTCTGTAACTATGGAACAAGCTCAATGGAGATTAAAAAATTGGAAAATGATGATTGCGAATTATCGTAGACGTGGATATAGTTATCCTACAATATCTAGAATTAAGAAAATTTTGGTAATTAAGAGTAAAAAGAAATCTAAGTAATTTCTAAATTAGAATATCTGATTTCCTATTAGCCATTTGTTGTCTTAGATTTTCAGGAATGTCTGGTATTGCTGTTTTTGTTTGACCTGCAATAACATTGTGTGCTTCTTCAAGAATTGCCAATGTGTCTGCATTTGTTTCTTTACTGACATTCATTGTATCGCCACCACTAACTGATGAACCTGCCATTACATCTCCAAGAATTTGTGACAAGTCTGTCATAGATGTACCTGCCTCTCCCATAATTCCATTTAATGATGGACTGAGACCTTTGATGATTGACATACATGGACTTAATGTAACAACTACATCTCCTAATTCTGAAACAGTATCTAATCTGAGTTTAACTTGTTCCATGGAAAGTTTTGCACCACTTATCATATTTTTCATTTTTCTTACTTGTGTTAATTCTCCTGCATATGCTTGAGCGTAAACATTCTTGTTATTTCTTTGAGCATTCACAATTTTTTCAAAAATCATATCATGTTTTTTCCTTAATTTTTCATTAATTACTTCTAATTTTGAAATTTGGGATTGTAATTTTCTCTGTGCAAAATCAATTTTATTTTTTAATGGTTCATCTGGCTTTACTTTACTGATTACTTTTTGAGATAAGGTTTCTCCTTCTACTTTATTCCAAGAATTACTTATCATACCACATTTTCCCCATTGTATCTGGAATCTTTTATTTTAAAGGGGCTTGTCACTACAGCTAGTGTAACTGAGGTTACATCAGTAGTTAGTTACATCATCCAAACGTAAATGTGAATATTTGAAAGCCTTTACCTTGAATTTTAAGCTCCATTGTATGTGATGAATCATCTCCACTGTTAATGATATTGTACAAATCAGGATTTGTTACAGTTAGAATATTTTTTGATAAAACATCTTTTCCTGAATTTTGCTCCGTTAATGGTTTATCATCAAGAAAAATTTCTAATTGTGCATTGTTTTTTGTAACAATATTCACTTGTTTTGCAATGTACGGAAGTTTGATTGTTCCAGTTTTAGAAATTAATTCCATACTATCTTCATGATTCTTCCAATCTCCTGAAAGGTAAAATTTATGCAAATCCATACTTTCTTGAATTGAATAGGTAACTATTTTTTCTGGTTGAAATCCCTCACTACTTCCCAATTGATTTCTATTCTCTGCAAATTTATAACCAAAATACAATTCTGGTGTTCTAAACATTGTATGTTCAAACTCTTCAATGTCTACAAGTGGTTTAATTGACATTGATTGAATCCCAATATTTTTTGATCTTTCATCTAAAAGTTGTTGAATAATTTTTTCTGTTTCTTTATATCCCCCTTCTCCGATATGATCATATCTAATGTATCCTTCATGATCTGCAATGTACTTTCTAGGCCAATACCTGTTTTCAAATGCCTTCCATGTTTCCATGTCATTATCTAACACAACAGGATAGTGAATTCCATGTTTGTTTATTGCACCTTTTACATTTTCAGGATTTTTTTCAAATTCAAATTCAGGTGAATGAATTCCAATTATTAACAATCCTTGATCAGAATATTTTTCATTCCATGAAGTGATGTATGGAAGTGTTCTAACACAATTAATGCAACTATATGTCCAAATATCATAAAGTACAACTTTACCTTTTATTTCTTGATTTAATTTTTCAGGAGTTGTATTCAGATAATGTACTATACCTACAAGTTCTGGTGCTTTTTTGAATCCCGATTTATCTATCCCAACAAAGTTTGTGTCTATTTTTGATTTTGTAGGGGTGAATTGTTCATCATATGTTGAAAAAACCATGCTCAAAACACCTACTCCTATCACAACTATTACTCCCAAGATTAATGCTGATTTTACTTCTGACTTCATTTCTTTATCCTATCTCCAACAATTCATTGAGAAGTGGAAAATTTGCAAGATAAGTGAGTTGATTTGTAAATACCAAAATTCCTAAAATAATGATAAACCCTCCTAAAATTAAATTGTAATATTTTAGATGTCTACTCATTGAATGAATTATTTTATTTGATCTAGAAAAAAATATCCCCATCAAAATAAATGGAATTCCTAAACCTAAAGAATACGCTAATAGTAGATTAAACGCAACTGATGGAGTTGTTGCAGCAAGTGTAAGTATTGTTCCAAGAATTGGTCCTACACATGGTGTCCATCCAGCTGCAAATGCCAATCCAAAAACAAATGACATTGGATAACTAGTCTTTGATGTTTTAGGAAGAAATTTTTTTTCTACATTTAGTTTGTTAATTTTTATTGAAAGTAGTAAAAATATTCCAAATCCTATTATGATAACTCCTCCCACATGATTTAGTCCTTCTACTAAACTTGTATCAGATATTGAAAAAATACTGTTAATGACTACCCCCAACGTTGAAAATACTATTGAAAACCCTAAAACGAAAAAAACTGAATTTAAAATAATTTGTGTTTTGTTGATTGAAATTATTTTAGAATCATTTTTTTGATTTATTTCAGATAGAGTTGTACCAGAAATATATGCTAAAAATGCAGGGATCATTGGTAAAATACATGGTGCAACAAAAGATCCTAATCCTGCAAGTGCAGCTACTGCTATAGTGATCTCTACCATATGATAATGTTGTAATTTTTGCTTTAAATTATTGTATCATTGCTTTCTATATTCCTAAGACAATCCATTTTTAACTAGGGTCAATTTCACTTTTGTATGAACAAACGTTTCATTATTGTTGGAATTGCTTTAGGTATTGTAATTACTATTGCCGTAATAATTGGTTCTCCAGCATTTTATGGCTTTGATTCTATGAGATAATTAGAAGAATCTTTTGAATGCTTTTTCGAAAATGAATAATGATTTTTCAATTTCTTCAGATGAAAGCCATGCCGTAACTGATATTCTTAACCTAGCTTGATTTTTTGGAACCGTTGGATATCTAATTGGTTGTACAAATATCCCGTTTGTATTCAAAAATTCTCCTAATTTCATAGATTCTTTTTCATTTCCAACAATAATTGGTATGATATGTGATTTAGATTTAATATTGAATCCAATTTCTTTTAGTCCTTTTGAAAGTTGTTTTGTATTATTTTCTAATTTTTTCTTTTGTTTTTCTCTATTTGATTCAAATCTTTGCAGTGTATGTTCAATTAAAAATGAAGGTAGCGCGGATGTATAAATAAAAGATTTTGATTTGTTAATGCACAAATCAATAACATTGTTTTGTGATGCTACATACCCTCCAAATGATCCTAAACCTTTACTGAGACTACTAATGTACAAATCAATTTTCTTTGAAACTTTGAAATAGTTTGGTGTTCCTTTACCGTCTTTTCCAATCACAAAATCCCCATGTGCATCATCTACTATTGTTATTGCTTCTGATTTTTCTGCAATTTCTGTTATTTGTTTTAGATGTGATAAATCACCATCCATGCTGAATACACCCTCAGTAATTACAAATTTATTTTTCCCTTTTTGTTTTAATTTTATTTTCAAATCTTCCATATCATTGTGTTTGTAAACTGAAATATTTGCATCAGATAATTTACATGACTCAATAATGCTTGCATGATTTAATTCGTCACTGAAAATTATATCTCCTTTTTTTGCAATTGATGAAATTACCCCCAAATTTGTCATATATCCTGTAGGAAAAATTAAACTATTTTGTTGTGATTTATGTTTTGCAAGTTTAGTTTCTAGTTTTTTATATGATTCATCATTTCCAGAAACTGATCTAGAACTGGATTGGAGTTGTTTGATTTGATTTTTTCTAATTGGGATTCCTAAATAATCATTTGAACTAAGATTAAGTAATTTTTTGTTGTTAATTGTAATATGCGAACCTTGTACTTTTCCATATCGTAGTTTTCTGTACAGGTTTTTTTGTTTAACCTGGTCTAATTCTAAATCAATAAAATTTAGTTTATGCTTTAAGGCCAATTTTCTCAATCATTTTAAGGTCTTTTTCAGCCTCATTTCCTCCCATTGTCAAATAACCCGCTGTAATGATTCCATTGGCTCCACTTTGAAGTAGTTCTTCCCCTGAATCATCAAGCATTGTTTCTCTTCCTCCTGAAATTTTTATTACAGATTCAGGTAATAGGAATCTAATTACTGAAAACATTCTGACAATTTCTGAATTGTTTAACTTGGTTTGTAATTCTAATGGAGTACCTGGAACTGGAACAAGTATGTTGATTGTAACTTCTTCTGGGTATAATCTTGCTAATTCTAATGACAATTCTAATCTTTGTTCTCTTGTTTCCCCCAATCCTATTATTCCGCCTGTACATAATTCCAATCCGGCATCTCTAGCTATTCCAAGTGTTTTTAATCTGTCTTCATATGTGTGAGTAGTACAAATTTCTGAAAATTTTGATTTTGCAGTTTCTAGATTATGATTATATCGTTTTACATTTAGTTCTTTTAGTTTAACTGCTTGTGATATGGTAAGAAAACCTAAACTACACTCTACACTTATTCCAACTTTTTTATTTATCTCATTTATAATGTTGCAAACTTTTTCAAAATCTTTTGGTGATGGCTCTCTCCATGCTGCAACTAAACAATAGGACTCTGCCCCTTCTTTCTTTGCTTTTGTTGCTTTACTTACTACTTCTTCTGGTGTTGGTAATTGGTATGTGTTTACCCCCGTATCAAAAAATGCTGATTGTCCACAAAAAGTACAGTCTTCACTACATGCATTTTTTTTAATATTGTTTAATTGCTCAACGTCGATTTTTTCACCATTGAAATCCTGTGTAATCTCATTTGCACATTTTGCAAGTTCTTTTAAATTTTCATCTGGAATATTTAGTAATTTTTTTGCATCTTCAGATGATATGTGAGTTCCTGCAAAAACTTTTTCTTGACATTCTTTGATAAATTCTACAACACTCATATTTTTTTGACAATTTTTCCATTAATAAAAATAATGAAAAGGTTAACCTGTAAGAATTAGGGGGTTAACGGTCAAATTACTTGTGATTTTGCGGCTTTAATTGTTTTAATTGTCATGTTTAGGAGTAAATTAAGATCTTTTTCTGAAATTGCCAGTGGTGGAACTAACATGACTATATTTCCAAGTGTTCTGAGGTAGATCCCTTGTTTTTTACCCTCTTCAAAAAATATCTTATTTATTGATTTTTTAGGTTTGATTGGGGTCTTTTTTGATTTGTCTGTTACTAATTCTATTCCCATTAACATTCCTTTATGTCTGATATCTCCAACAATATCAATTTCTGAAATTTCTTGATAAAACTTTGTAAATATTTCGGATGTTTTTTGAATTTTTTTTATCAGATTATTTTTCTTATACATTTTGAGATTTTTATTTGCTACAGATGCAGCTATTGGATTCCCAGTATATGTATGGCCATGAAACAAGTGTTTCCAATCATTAAATTCACCTGAGAATGAATCATAAATTTTTTTATTTGTTAATGTTGCAGCCATTGTTAGATATCCTCCAGTTAACATTTTTCCAAATGATACTATATCTGGAATACTTTTTTGTTCTTCATACTGTATCATAGAACCTAATCTTCCAAAACCTGTTGCAATTTCATCTAACACGAATAACACATCATATTTTTTACATAATTGTCGAATTTGTTTCTGAAATCCTTTGGGATAAATTATTACACCTCCTGCCATCTGTGCACCACTTTCCATGATAAAAGCTGCAATATTGTTATTTTTAGAAAATTTATTTTCTATATTTTCTATACACTGTGTTTGGTAATCCTTTAATGAATATTTTTTTGGAATTCTGTATTTGTTTGGTATCGGAAACTGAATTGTTGAAAATAATTGTTTTTTAAATTTACCAAAAAATTCTGGAACATATCCAACTGACATTGCACCAAATGTATCCCCATGATATCCATTTTCTATTGTTGCAATCTCTGTTTTCTTTTTATCTCCTACATTTTTCCAATACTGCAGGGCAATTTTTATTGCAATTTCCATTGCTGATGATCCATTATCTGAATAGAATACTTTGTGCATTGTTGGAGAAATTTTTATGAGATTGTCCGCAAGTTTTTCTGCAGGCTCATTTGTGAGGTTAAACATTGAAGAATGTTGTAATTTTTTACTTTGACTTGTTATTGCTTTGATTAGTTCTGCATTGGAATGTCCCCATACATTACACCACATTGAGCCTACTGCATCAAGTAATTTGTTTCCTTTAGAATCAATTAACCAAACCCCTTTACCTCTGGTAATTTTATCAAATGAATCCCATTCTTCCATCTGTGTGTTTGGGTGCCAAACAGAACTTTTCAACTAATTTCCTTTATTTTCAGAACTTAATAATTAATCTGTTATTTCTAAAATACATTATTTACTCACTTAAACGATGATGTATAGAATTATTTTTTTACCAGATGTTTTTTAGAAATTTTCCATGAAAATATCATTGCAATGAAATGAATCATTGCACCCAAAATCATGGCATAAGTCAAATCATCAAAAACTTGCCAAACAATTAGAAACGTTACAAGAGATGGAACTATGAGAATTATACAAATTATTGTACCCTTTTGTAAAATTTCTCGTTTTGTTAGTTTCTTTGATTTTTCTTCGTCACTCAATGATCTGTTTTTAAAAAATGCCAATAAATATCAAAGTTAGTCTCAGATAAAATCCAAAAACACCTGATGAGTAAAGAAACACTCACCAAACTAAAATCAGTTAATTATCAAATATCTGAACTCAGAGTTTTCAATGCAAAATTTCCACACTTTGGACACCTATGTTTTTTCAAAAGGTCTGTATGCGTTTGCATAGGTTTTTTGGAATACTTGATATGTTCCCCACAATCTTGACATATGCCTTCTATGTTTCCTTTTGGAATCATGTCTTTTCTAATGCATCCGTCTGATATAATCCCAACAAATTGAGCCTAATCGTAAAAAACAAGAAAAGGAATATGGAATTAATCTATAGGATTTCGCCAAAAATTATAGTTATCCGTTCTTGACCGATGAGTTAATCAACTAATTATCTAAATCTAATTTATTGCAATCTTTTTTCATAACCGGAACTGACACTGATGTTGGAAAAACCTACATCACTGCTGGTTTAGCTGTTACTCTCAGAAAAATGGGATTGGATGTAGGAGTAATGAAGCCTTTTGCTGCAGGAACTGCACAAAAAAAAGGATTCCTGTCTGAAGATATCGAAATATTGTCAAAAGCTGCACAAGTAAATGATCCTGAAAATTTAATCAACCCACAATTTTTCAAAATTTCTGCTTCTCCTTACACTGCATGGAAGAAATTAAAAATTAAACCAAAAATTCCCACAATTCTTTCAAGTTTTAAAAAATTATCAAAACTTCATGAAACAATTCTTGTTGAGGGTATGGGTGGAGTGATGACTCCAATTCTCAGAGATTATTATATTACAAATTTAATCAAAGACATGAAAATTCCAACAATACTTGTAACTAGAAGTAAAGTTGGAACTGTTAATCATACTATCATGACTGTTAAGATGTGTGAAAAATATAAAATTCCAATTAAAGGAATAATCATAAATAATTTTGATATGGGCTATCCTGTAAAACAACTAACATCTGATTTACAGAATCTGACAGGAATCAAAGTTTTAGGTTCGATTCCTTTTCTTAAAGATTTAAGCGATGCATCTCTTTATAGAATTTTTAAAAAAAATATTGATTTGAATTCATTACTGAAATAGATATTTTCTTAAATTCGTAATATTTTGAATTTATTTGCACCACCAACATTACTAAACTGGGCAATTTCAAAAATTATTTTTGAAAATGACGGGTTTTCTTTTGATAAAATAAATGATTTTTTCTCTGTTTGAATATTTTCAGACAACACTAGCCAAATGTTTTCTTTGATTGGCTGAATTTTTTCTAATTGAGAGATTTTTTCATTAATGATTTTTTTATCTGATGATTTTGGAATACATATGAGGAGCGTCATTTTTGGATCTTTTTCTAATGTTTTGATATCTGGAATAATTATGTCTAATTCTAATTCATTATATTCTACTTTTCTCTGGCTATTTAGAAGCGCATTTGTAAGTAAATAATGTAAAATTCCTGTAGCTAAGATTCCTATGGCGATGTCTTTAGAATCCATAGATACTATCTTATCGTAACAATTTTCTATGATTTCATTAATTATCTGATCAAATTTTTTCATTTTGATTAATTCTTCAATTGTTGGTGAATTTTTGATATATTCAAAAAGATAATCTTTAATTGGATTTACTTCTTCGTCCATTATTACAAATTAATTGAGTTTGAATAAATTCTTTTGAATTATAATGATTTTATAATGATTGTAAAATTTGTGAAAGAATTATTCATTAAAGACGTAGCGTCTTTCTCCTCTGGTCTCTGTTTCAGTTTTTACATCTACTAACATGAATTCTTTCTTTGAACGTAACATGGAATTTTCTGGTGTTAGTTTATTCTCGTGTAGTATTTCGTACTCTTCTAGTGTTAATCTTCTTCTATCTCCTAACTCATTTTCTAAATTCATATTCTTTACAATTTCTTTGAATCCTGGTTGAATAACTCCACTAAACACCATAGCACTACTTCCACTACCATATGATCCAAACCCTACTCTCTTTCCTTCCAACTCAATACCTTTCTGAAATTCAAATTCTAAACTGCTTCTAAATCCAAGATAGAGCGATGCAGTGTAAAGATTGCCTATCATAGATGATGCAATAAGTGAACTTGCAAGTTTTGACTCATACACTTCTTGATATTCTGAAGTTTTTGTAAACAATTTAGTAAATTCATGATCTTTTGCCATAAATTCTTCATCTCCCAATACTGATTCAATAGTTCCTCGAGGATCTTTTGGAACTGGTTCTTCCATTCCTATTTCTGTTAAAACACGTTTCCATCTTGGAAGTTGACGCCATTCATGTCTAACTAAATATGCTAATGCTTTCTTCCCCATGTTACTATATGGTAAATGCATGTTGATGTAATCCATATGGTCTAAAATCGTTTCACCTGATTCTAGTTTGACTAGTCCAGTATTGATTATTTTTTTCTTGTATGCTTCAAGCGCTTTTCTGACTTGAATCATGTATAACATGTTTGAGTATTGTCCGTGAACAATTGGAGTTTCTTTTCCAAATGGTCTGTAAAAATCATATTCGTCTTTAATTGATGTAGCTGTTACTCTAGGATCAAATGCTAGTAATCGTGGTTTATCATTGAGCAACATAACTACGGAACCTGCACCTTGAGTCATCTCCCCACTAGAACCGATATCGTATTTTGCAATATCTGATACTACTACAAGAGCATATTTTCCTTCTGCTTCTCCAGCTCTAATCCAATTTGTATTATCATAAAGTGCATAAGAACCACTTACACAAGCAAATTTTGTTTCAATTCCCCCACAGTGCTCAAATGCACCCTGACCATAAACTTGTTCTAACATACCAATAACGTATGAATTCATTGCTTTTGATTCATCAAATGATGATTCAGTTGAAACGTATAACCTTCCAATATCTTCTGGAGATAGTTTATTTTTTTGCATAATTTTCAAACATGCATTTGCTGCAAGAATTGCTGGATCTTGATTTGCATCAACAATTGCCATTTGTGATACGCCTAGACCTTTTTGTAATTTGACTGGGTCAAGACCTCTGGCTTTTGCAAAATCCTCTGCATCAATATACAATCTTGGAATGTAAATAGAAATATCATCTATCCCTGCGGCCATAAGCTTGGCTCCGATAATTCCCTAATAAGGTTATTGAGTATGTTTATACTAATTAGGAAGGAATTTTCTGATTTTAATAATTATTTCAAAATGATCGGAATTTTATTTTTTTAACTCTTCTTCAAAAATTCTTTCAAATGTCTCATAAGGCTGTGCTCCTACTAGTTTTGTTACTTTTCCGTCTGGTCCAATTACAAAAAATGCTGGAGTGCCAGTAATCCCTAATGATCTTGCATCATCATTACTTGCAATAATTGTTTTTGAATAAGAACTTTCAACCATACATTCAGACCATTGTACTAAATCTAAATCAATTTCTTCAGCAAATTTTAGAAGATTTTCTGAAGATGCCCATCCATTATTTTCTCCTGCCCAATTTGAAAATAATATATCATGATATTCCCAAAACAATCCTTGTTCATTTGCACAGTGAGTACCGTGTGATGCAGTAACTGAATCTGGACCCATTATGTTGTAATCTTTGAAGACGATTTTGACTTTTCCTGTTTCTACGTATTGTTGTAATATTTTATGTTCTGTAGAATGGAAATAAACATTGCAAAAATGACATTGGTAATCACCAAATTCGACTAATGTAACTTTAGCATTAATATCGCCTAGAATCGGGGAACCATTTTCCAAAAATGTGTCCATGGTAATTTTTGGAGGTCCTGCTTGTTCAATAGTTGGAGTTGGTTCAACTATGAGTTCTGGCTCGTTAGAAATTTCATTAAATCCAAAAAATACCCCAATTATCATAATTGATGCGATAGCAGCACCTATTCCAAGTGATGGACCATGTAACAATAAAATTTGGATTTTTTTTACACATTTAGTCGTTTATGTGTCCTAAGATTGTCAATTGCATAAAACACAAACTCAAGTCTATTAATTGCCTCGTTGAAATATATTCCTAAATAACTAGTGTATTTTTAGTTATAATATGAAAAAAGTTTTTGTCAATGGCTATGGATCAATAGGGAGTAGAATCACTTCATTTCTTAAAGATGATCCAGAAATTGCTGTAATCGGTGTTGGTAAGTATTCTCCTGATGATAAAGTAAATGATGTAATATCTCGAGGTTTGGATGTTTTTGTTCCAGAAAGAAAACTAGATGATTTTTCAAATTATAAAATTTCTGGAAGCATTGAATCTGCATTAGATGAATGTGACCTTGTAATTGATGCAGCTCCTGGTGGATATGGCTACAAAAATAAAAAGAACTTGTACGAACCAAAAAATATCCCTGCAATTTATCAAGGTGGAGAATCAACTGGGGGGGATGAATCTGTTTCGGATTTACTGTTTAATTCCAGGGCAAACTATGATCTTGCATCAGGTAAACGACATGTCATGCAAGGAAGTTGTAATGTAACTGGTATGGGTAGAATCTTGGAACCTTTACGTGAAAAATTTGGAGATGACTTGATTCGATTTGATGTCACTTTAGTTAGAAGATGGGCAGACATTGAGCAAACTGAAAAGAAAGTTTCGGATACTATAGAGATGACTGAAAAACCTCATCATGGTGATGATGTTAAACTATATTTTGGTAAAGATGCCCCTCTATACGTTCGTGCAATAAAAGTTCCAACCAGACAAATGCATTTGCATATTATGGATATCAGATTCAAAAATGTTGCCCCAAAACCCTCAGAAATTCATGATATTTTTACTGATGAATTTGGTGTAGCTGCATTATGGACTGCAAAGGGAACAAAAGATGTTAGAGAATATGCTCAAAATATGGGGTTTAATTTTACAGATACAAACATGATCCATATTCATGCTAACATGACTACATCAATTGGTGATACTGTTCAAATGATGTATTCTGATGATCAAACTGGAATTGTTATTCCTGAAAACCATATGTTGATGCAAGCAATGTTGTTTGACAAATCATATGAAGATGCATTTACTCATACAGAATCTATTTTCCACATGAAAGAAAAGAAACAAAAGTTACAAGAACATTTTGCAAAGTAAAATATTTTGAGATTATTTTGAAAAATAGACAAATCATTCATGTTCTTTAAATGCATAATTTCCTAAGATTAATCATGACTACTGAATCTAATTTATCTTGGGAAGATCTACAGGGCTTGTCCTATTTGATTACAGAAGAATAATTTTACTTTTTAGTATTTTCTGAAATCTTTTTTAGTTCAGAAAGAATCAAAACCAATATTTCTTTTTCACTTAGCTTCAAAAGTTCTATTGTTTCATCTTCAGTGAATTTAATTTCCTCATTAATTTTTTCGTATGTAGTTAATTTAGCCATAAGTGACTCTAAATAATGTCTAGTAATTAAATTTGTCAATACTTTCTCTGAATCTATTTTAATAGAAAATATGTAATAAAACTAATCAAAGAAAAATAAAATCAACTAGGAAATGGTTTGTTAATTTTTAAAAAAAACTATATTCTAATTTTCTCAATTCTAATTTTTTGAGGAATATTTTTTGAAACTTTTTCTACAATAATTCTGAGTTCATCCATCTCCACTTTATCCCCTTCTTGCGGAATATCTTGCAATTTTTCATGTAGTAATCCATTAAGTGAGGCATAATCATCCCCTTCAGGTATTTTGGTTTTGAAAATTTCATTAACTATGTCAATTTCTATATCTCCATTCGTGATTATAGTATCTTGATCAATTCTTTCATATCCTGTTTCCCTTGTAAGGTCTGTTTCATCTTCTATTTCACCCACTATTTCTTCTAACAAATCCTCCAGAGTTACCACTCCTTCAACTCCCCCATGCTCATCAACTACAATTGCCATGTGGGTTTTTCGTCCTTTCATTTCTTTAAGTAAAGAACTAACCATTTTTTCTTGAGATGCAAAAACAGGTTTTCTTGCGATTTGCTCTAAACTGACTGCCTTGTTTTCTTTTTCTAATTCTTTGAGAACATCTCTTACATGAATAAACCCAACAATATCGTCTCTTGTTTCTCCATAAATTGGAATTCTTGAATGTCCACTTTGATTAATTAACGGCAATGCTTCAAACAACATCATTTTAGAATTAAGGGTAAACATCTTTGTTCTAGGTGTCATTACTGAACGAATTACGGTATCATCAAACTTCAAAGCTCCATGAACTAACTCCATCTCCTCTTTTTCAAGTGCTTTTTCTTCCAATCCTTGATCAATAACTCCTTTGATCTCTTCTTCTGTGATTGGTGGAGGTGCGTAACTACTACCTGTCATTTTTACCACTCCTTTTGTGATTACTTCAAAGAATTTTACAATTGGATAAACTGCATAACTAAATGCTAATAAAACTGGTGCATATCTTAATGCAATTTTAGTTGAATTTGCATTACAGTATGTTTTTGGAGTTATTTCTCCAAACACTAGAATTAAAAATGTCATCACACCTACCGCAATTCCCAATCCATCGTTTCCAAATAATCTGATTGCAAGACTTGTTGCTAGTGCCGATGCTCCAACATTTACTAAATTATTCCCAAGATTTACACTTGACATCATCCAGCTAGGATTTGTTTTTAATTTGTGAAGTGCTTTTGCGCCCTTTTTCCCTTCGTTAAGTAATTGAACAACTTTTGATTTTCTTACACCCACTAATGCTACTTCTAACCCACTGAAAAATCCTGATAATCCAATCAAAACAGCTAGTGCTGCTATCTCTACCCATAAATCTACCATGATATACTCCAGAAAAATTTCTTAGACAAACTATGCCGGTTACTCATTTAGTTTTTTAACACCATCTTTTGGTTACTAATAATTTACAAAACTCAGATTTAACTCTTAAGATACTATTTTAGATTTAATTAATTGAGCCCAAAATATGAGGCTAATTTTTTGGTGGGTTTGCAAATTCATTTTTAGGATTATTATGATAATCTACTGGTAACATTGCATCCTTTTGTCTACCTGTAAGGATTCCTACTATTTTGTCATCTTTATTGATTATTCCTTCATTGATTAGTTTTTTAACACCTACAGCAGATGCTCCTGATGCCATCTCACAATCAAATCCGTTTAGCCCTACAACTGACATTGCATCAAGCATATCTGAATCCGACACTGTTGTGACCACACCATTTGTAAATTCTAGTGCACGCAAACCTTTCAAAATATTTGCAGGTCTTCCTATTTGGATTGCAGTAGCTTTAGTTTTTGGACGTAATCCTTCTTTGTCTAAATGATCATAATATCTGGAAATTAATTCTGTATTTGGATTACCTTTATTCCATCGTAATTCTTCATCTTCAAATTTCCCGTTATACAAATCTGATAATGTACTTGCACCTTCAGAATTTATCACTGCAATTCTTGGAATTTTTTTAATCCATCCCCATTCATATAATTCCATTAATGCTTTCCCACAACTAGATGTGTTTCCTAATGCTCCTCCTGGATAAACAATCCAATCCGGTGCTTCCCAGTTGAGATATTCTAGCGCTCTAAATGGAATTGTTTTTTGCCCTTCTATTCTAAATGGATTAATTGAGTTTACTGTATATCCGTCATGATTTTTTGCGTCATCTAATGACTGCTTTAATGCATCATCAAAATTTCCATCTACCTCTACAATTTGAGCTCCAAATTGATATGCTTGACTTAGTTTTCCCGGTGCAATTTGACCTGCAGGAATATACACATCACAATTGATTCCTTCATTTGCTGCAAACATTCCGGCAGCAGCTGATGTGTTCCCAGTTGATGCACAAACAATTTTTTTTGCACCAATCATCTTTGCATGTGTAACTGCTGTTGCCATTCCATTATCTTTGAATGACCCACTTGGATTGTATCCTTCTGGTTGTAACCATAAATTATCATTTGAAATTCCAACAAATTCTGCTGCCTTTGACATATGGTATGGTTTTGATAGTCTTCCTTCAGCACCATCTAATGAAACTAGATTTTTTGAGCATTGCTCTATGTCTTCAGTATCTATTTGACAGAAATTTAATAATTCTCTGAATCTCCAAACCCCACTTTCATTGAATATATTTCCCTGAGAATTCCGTCTTTCATAAAAAATTTCCTTTAAACTATCTGATGGTTTGTTTTTATATTTTACATCTAACATGTGGCCTTTTTCACACTCAACATTGGTACTCTCTATTGCATACTCCAATCCACATTTTGGATCAATACATTTCAGATATGCGTCTGCCTGCATTGTCATAACGCTTGAAAACATTTGACCATATTAAAACTAGGCAGTTTCGCTTTTTGTTAGAAAATGAAGACTTAGATTACTTGAATTTTAAAAAATAATATGATTACTTATAATGAACATTTAAAAAAAATCCTAGTTCAATTCTTTGTTTCTTACAAAATCTTAAAGGAATTTGAGGATAAACCCGGGGATCTTGCACATATACATAAAGAACTCCTAAAAATTAATGGGTTTCTTAAAGTAATTACAAAAAAGATTGATTCTGATAAAATACCCTTATCTGATTATGCTTCGCTAAAAATAAAATTTCAAAATTATTTGGATAATTATTATTTTGAAAAAGAAATTGATACGATGACCCCTTTGTATGTTGATGATATCTATAGAATTAAAAATATGAGATTGAAAATTTTAGAAGCTTTGGAATCTAATCAAATGATGTATTCTGTAAAAGAAATAATTGAAAAATTATGATCAGTAAAAAAAAGTGTATTTTATGTGGTTGTAAAGATCACAAATTATTAGGCTGTTCTAGACATTTTACAAAACGTTGTTCATGCTATCAAAATCAAATTTAATAAAAAAATTCTCATTTATGTCTAGGGCCAGATCTTTCATGAAAATTTAAACAACATTTGCATTCTTTTTCGATACATTCTGACTCATTATGATGTCCACAAATACCACATTCACAACTTGACATACAGATTATTACCCTATTTAGAATATAATTTCTCCTCTAATTTTTTATGAGTTTATGGTCAAATGACATTATTTTTTAGATTTTGCTTTTTTATTGGGTTTTTCTTTTAGTTCATTTTCTATCTGTGTTGCTTTATTTTCGACTGCTTTGATAATTTCTTGAATTAATCCGTCAAGATCACTATCTTCTGCAGATGGTTCTACTGTTCCTGCAATTTCATTAATAGTAGTTGAAATTTCTGAACTTACGTCTTCAAAACTTTCAGGATCTTCATATGCTGCATTATAGAGATTTTTTAGATTATTCACATGCCCAATTACTTGATCTGTCAATACAATCTTGTATTCTGTTCCATTGATTTCAAATTCTTTTGAACTCATATACAATTTTTCAAATTCTTTTGTTTATAATGTTTTTTAGCGTAAACAACTTTTGTTTATAATCCCAATACCTTTTTTTCTGATTAAAGTACACATAAAATCTACGAATAATTTAAAAAATGCAATTTTTTATCTTGTTGTGGTAAGGCGGTCGTGATCATAATATCTCACGTATTATTTTCTGCGACTGTCGTTACCCTAAAAATTCTTTATTAATGATTTTGCTACTTTCTGAAGTAAAATTAACTACAATATCTTTCAGGGAAAATATACAATACCAAATTCTATGCTTGGTTAAAATACAATATAGTCGAGTGCTGCTGCATCACTGATTAATCTTGTATGATACGGACGTGTAACATATCCGTTTTTAATTTCGTTTACTGGAATCCATCTATTTGTTGAACTATAGTGTCTTTTTTCAGACAGTTCTAATTCAATTTCCTCGATATTAAATTCACCTTCTTCAATTTCTTGGGTAGTAAGATGTTTGACTGTAACAAGGATTTTTGTAACTTTAACACGATCACCAAATTTCCATTGCAATACGGGATTTTCATCTGAAACTTCTAACACTTTGATTTTCATTTGTTTTGAGCCAAATGCATTGTAACTCAAGAGTGTTTTTTCATCTGTAAATTCTTCAAATTTAATTCTTGAACCAACTTTTTCATCTGACGCCGAATCTACCAATGATACAATATCTTGATTCTTTTCAGGTTCAGCTGATACTGTTTCTACTTCAGGTTCAGCTGATACTGTTTCTACTTCAGGTTCAGCTGATACTGTTTCTACTTCAG
>MDTC01128642.1_pt1 | contig 25546 bp, 36 predicted proteins | sample 811181 | NCBI WGS metagenome assembly MDTC01 (sample SAMN05326644, study PRJNA326480) | marine metagenome | isolation source: seawater | place: Pacific Ocean: North | collected 2011
AGTTGGAATGTAGGACTTATAGCAACTAATCACACATACGCATCACAAGATATGTTTGATCCTGATGATAAAATATCAGGTGGACAAGGGTTCATTTATGCAAGTTCTATAGTTGTTGCGATGAAAAAATTAAAACTTAAAGAAGATGAAAAAGGTAACAAAATATCTGAAGTGAGAGGCATAAGAGCCGCTTGTAAAGTTATGAAGACAAGATATGCTAAACCTTTTGAAGGCGTACAGGTTAAAATTCCATATGAAACAGGTATGAACCCTTACAGTGGACTTGTTGACTTGTTTGAGAAAAAAGGTTTGCTAAAGAAAGATGGTAATAGACTAAAGTATATTTCATCTACTGGTGAAGAAATTAAAGAATATCGTAAAGTTTGGGAATCAGGCGAGAATGGTGTTCTTGACACAGTCATGAATGACTTTAGTAAATTACAAGATGAGGTAACTACGCAAGAAGCAGAAGAACCTGCTGAAACAGTTGAAACAGTCGAGGAGTAATATACTTTATGGATAGTTCACAAATTGTAGATACTTGGAATCTTTTCAAAGAGCACGTAGACAAAAAGCATCTTGAAACTCTTGCTGAAAGGTTTGTTGATCTTTTGGCAGACTATGGTGTATCCGATGAAGCATTGAAAGATGCTATGGGAAGTTGTGATCAATTAGACTCTGCTATCAATTATTATCTTGATATTGATGAAGAAATGACAGCAGAGGATGATGACTGGGATTAATCATGTGGTACAGTAAAATATCAAAAGATATTAGCCATATTCCAGATGCTTTACAATACTACGAAGACGAATTGGTTGAAGCGAAGAAGGAAGTTCGAATCTATGGCAACGTAGAAAAGGCGGCGGCATCAATGCCTGGACTTGTTGAACATCGCTTCAATCAGTTACAAGAACTTGAGGCTATATTAGAATATCTTAATATAGAATTAAGAAGATTAAGAAGTTCTTTTTTCAAAAAATATTTAGAAAACTATCAACGTGCTTTGTCAAGTAGAGATGTAGAAAAATATGTTGACGGCGAAGCAGATGTTGTAGACTATGAAAAAATTATTAATGAATTTGCGTTGATGCGAAACAAGTGGTTAGGTATAACTAAAGGTTTAGATCAGAAGCAATGGCAGTTGACTAACATTACAAAACTACGTGTTGCTGGTATGGAAGATGCATCAGTTTAATGCTACAAAAAAGTATTGTTAGACAAAATATTACTCACTGGCCTGAGTTAGGCATAAATTATTGGGGCATTAATAAAAATGCTACATCAACAATTACATTACATTTTGGACAATTAGTCGGAGATATACCTAAGCCTACAGAGGATCAAATACATCAAGGTGTAGCATGGAAGATATCTCAAAATCAAGATAGATATATTTCATCGGATGAAGCACTAAACAATGGATATAAAAATTTTTGTGTGATTAGAAATCCTTACGATAGATTTGTATCATGTTATAATCATTTTGCAAATCCAATACATGATGTACAAAAACAAACACAACGTAAAGCAAGATTTAATAATTCTTGGACTCCTAATGACTTTATGGAACATATCGCAAAAACATTTGAAACAGGAAGAAAAATAAACAAACATTGGCGCAAACAAATTGATTTTATCGGTGATCTTTCTAAATTTAATATAGTAATTAAAATAGAAGAATTAAATCAATCATGGAAAAACCAATTAGACTGTCCTGCTCCAAATATTATTTCAAACCCTTCATCGCATCACACACTACAATTTGATCAGCAACGGCTATATGAAATATACCAGAATGATTTTGAAGCATTAGGTTACAGTCTTAAATAGTTAATATGAACATAAGGACGTATAAATGTATCAATTAGAAAACGGATGGTACGTGCCGGATAATGAAAAGAAAATTACAAGTCATGTAATTAGTAATCCTAACAAAGAAAATCCTACTTATGAATATAGAGTAAGAGATAAAATTTTAGAAGCATTACCTACCTTTGGAACGTTTGTTGATGTTGGTGCTAACATTGGCATATGGAGTTATCCATTTCAAAAACACTTTAGTAATGTAATTGCATACGAGCCAAGTCCAAGAAACTTAGAATGTTTGTATAAAAATGTAGACAACATTATTGTACATGAAGCAGGACTTGGAGATGTAAAAACAACTGCACATTTTGTTGACAGTGAAGACAACTGTGGCAACGCACATATTGTACATAAAGAAAAGAAACATTCATATCAAATTGAAGTAAGACGATTAGATGATGAAAATTTAGAACAATGCAATTTAATTAAGATTGATGTACAAGGTTATGAATGGCCTGTTATACAAGGTGCAAAACAAACAATAGAAAAATTTAAACCTTGGGTAATATTCGAACCCAATCAGGATATCGAAGAAATGGTCAGATACTTTCACAGTTTAAATTATTATCCTTTGAAATGCAAAAGTAAAACCTGTTGGATATTTGCACCAACATCTGGACCTAATGCTCCAGACACAACACACTTTGGCACAAACGGTTTTCAAAAAGATTTTGCAGTAATGAAAGAATTATATAATGACAATTCTGCATGAAGCAACTCACTGGCACAAGAAAAAATTAGGAACTTGGCCGAACTTAGATAATCCAAAAACATTTAATGAAAAGATTGCTTGGTTGAAAGTTTATGATCAAGATAGAGATCAAATTACTTGTTGCGATAAATTAGCAGTAAAAGATTTCATTGCAAAAGACTTTGGAACAGATTTAATTATTCCTGCAACTACAGAATACCCTATGGTAATTAAAGCAAACAATGGTTCTGGTGGTGTGCGTTTTGCAAATAATAAACAAGAAGAAATTGAAGCAGAAGAGTTTTGCAGACAAAAAGCATCTAAGCCTTACGGAAAAGGCAAAGGCGAATGGGCATACAGATTAATTAAGCCAGGGGTTGTAAAAGAACAAAAACTTGAAGGCACAGGTGTTGATTATAAATTTAACTGTGTTCATGGCGAAGTAAAATGGGTTACTATGACATGGGACAGGCATGGCGGCAAAAAGAAAGAGTCTATATTAGATCCAAACGGAAACACTACTCCACTGCATTTAGTACATACTATGAAACACGTGGAACAAGAACCATTTGACGGATTAGAAAACTTTTTTGAAATGAAAAAGATAGCAGAAAAGATAAGTGCCAGATGGAAATATATTAGAGTTGATTTATATTGGGAAGGACAACCTAAATTAGGTGAACTAACTTTTTGGCCAGGCGGCGGCTGTTACAAAACACCTGATAATTTAAAGTTTGGAGAACTGTTAGATATTAATCTAACAACTACCAAGGAACCGGTTATTGCATGATTACTACAGAACATTTAAAACAATTAGAAGAACACTTTGGTGGTTATCATAATAATGTACCACGCAATAAAATAAGTGAACTTGCTCCAAAAACAAAATACAATCCCAACGGTATGTCAGGTGGAGATAGAATGACACGTCATGGCTATGCAGTTCATTACAGTAAACATCTTAAAGACTTTGATTGTGTATCAACTGTGGTAGAGTGTGGTATTCTTAAAGGCACAGGACTTGCTATATGGAGTAAATTATTTCCTAATGCAGATATAATTGGTTTAGATATTGATATAAGTCATACACAAAACAATTTAGATTTTTTAAAAGGAAAAGGTGCATTTGAAAATAAAATGCCCGAACTTTACGAATATGATCAGTTTGCAGACAATACAGACAAACTTGCAAGTATTCTAAATGGACGTAAAATTTGTATTGCTATAGACGATGGACATCATAGTGATAGTGCTATACAGAATACATATAACACCTTTAAGTCACATCTATGCGACAAGTTTGTTTACTTTGTAGAAGATAATAGAACTGTGTATGAACAACTAAAAAAGGAACCAGTGCAAATTTTTAATTACAAAAAACTGGTGGTAATGCAAAATGTCTAATGTATTAATTATTACTGCATCGGATATTAAATTTAAACCTATGTGTGATATGTTAGTTCGTTCTATTGAACAATTACGATATCATCAGTATCACGTATTTGACTTAGGTGGTTTAGGTTATGGCGAAAAGTTTTCTGGCAAGTTTCAAGATAAAGCAGGTGCTAAGATTCCTTGTAAACCTGAAATGGTTAAACGTGCATTAGAAAAAGTAAATGCTAATGATTATGTTGTTTGGTTAGATGCGGATACAATATTATGGGATAATCTAAATGGTATCAAAGACAACTACGACATAGGCGTAACAATTCGAGGAGAAAAGTTTTTTAAAGATCAACCTTGTAACGCAGGTGTATGTATGTTTAAGAAGACACCTCGAACATTGCAGTTTGTTGACCGTTGGATTGAAATGACTAAACAAGGCAAGAGTGATCAACGAGAAATGAACAGAGTGCTTAGAGGTCATATGCCAAAGGATTGGATAAACAGAATTATAGATATTGACGGTGTACAATTTAAATTGTTTCCGTGTACACTATATAATAACTGGGGTTTCAAGAAACCACAACTTCATGCTAAAGTAATTCATTACAAGTCATCTCGTAGAGATCATTGGCCTAAAAGAACTGTTGCAAAAGCAGAAAACGGGGCACCAGTAATGGCACATAGATTCCCAGAGGACGTTTAAATACTTGCATGAAACAGCAGATTGTAGATCATATTTTAACCACACATAATGACACTTACTCTTTACAAAAGCAGTATAGAAGTCATCCTGATTACAGTTTATTAACTATTGAAAATTTTTTACCTATTGATGTAGTTAAAAAACTTGCAGGTGAACTTGACAACATTCCATTAGATGAATGTAAAAATTTTACCCGTGCTGGATCGTGTATGTATGAATTTAACAACTGTGACAAAACACCTTTCCAAGATCAAATTGTTCATGCAATGCATAGTTCAACATTTATTAAATGGCTTCAAGAAGTAACTGATACTGTTGATCTTATTCCTGATCCTCATCTAATAGGTGCAGGTTATATGAAATCATTTGCAGGTGATAGTTTAAAAGTACATACGGATTTCAACTGGTGCGAAGAACTAAGACTGCACAGAATGTTAAGTGTTGTAATATACTTAAATGAAGGTTGGGAAGAAGATTGGGGTGGACAACTTAATTTCTATGATACAAAACGAGATAAGATTCACACTAAGGTTCCTATTAGTGCAGGTAACTGTGTAATTTGGAATTATAATAATTTTGCATTTCATGGATATCCAGATCCAATGACTTGTCCAGAAGGTGTAAGCAGAAAGGGTATAAGGTTTTTCTATTATGTTAGTAATGCCAAGCATGACGATAAACATCCTCCACATAGAAGTTTATATTGGTATGATGAAAAAACAGGAACGCCATACGATCAACCATGGAACAAATAAAGTTAGAACTACCAAAGTTTGAATACAAATCTTTGATGTGGGAAGACAAAGACAATATTACCTATGAAGGTAGAGCAAAGGCTTTTGAAGAACAAAACAGAAAATATTTTCTTGCAGGTTTCAACAAAGAAAATACAAAATACAAACAGGCTTTTTCAACACTAAAAGAACATACAGACTTTGCAGATACACTATTTGATAGATACACGATTGCTTTTATGTATCAACTATCAGGCCAAACTTTGCCAAGTCATGTAGATACTTTTTATATGGTATCTAAAAAGTTTGGTGTTGATCCAAATGAATGTTGTAGAGTAAATGTATTTCTTGAAGATTGGGAATCGGGTCATTATTTTGAGATTAATGAAACTCCAGTCTTGCAATGGCAACGTGGTGATGCTATAATAATAGAAAAAGATGAACCACACCTTAGTGGAAATTTTGGAATGAAACCAAAGTACACTATGCAAATTACCGGAGTGAAGAATGAATTTAAGAGGCGCAAAGCCAGTTAATGATAACAGAATAAAACAGTTTTTACAAAACTGTAATCCAACTACAGATTTGTATAACGAAAATATTGCTGAAGAATTCAAACAAAATTTCTTTGACTGGATCAACAGTAGCGGTAATAATACACTAACTGGTCTTGAAGATTTTACAAATAGAAAATTATGTGCAGGCACTGTACAGGCATTTGATCATTTTTATTACAGACATAAAGACAAACGTTTTAGATTCCTAAAAGGTGAATTTATGTATCATCAGGCTTGTCTTAAAAATGGTGGCAAGTGGGAATGGTTAAATGATATTCCTTTACTTAAAGGTGATGCTCTTATATTAAGTGTACCATTTAGTGATAGAGGTGTACAACATCCTGCAACAGATATGTTACTAATGAACTGTGAACAGTTTAGTATTCCAGTGCTATTAGACTTTGCATATTATCCTTGTACAAAAGATATCAATTTAAATTTAAGTAGATATCCAGCAGTTGAGACTGTTACTTTTTCAATTTCCAAAGCATTCTACGGAGCAGAATTTTTAAGAGTTGGTATGCGTTTAGAAAAAGAAGATACAGATGACGGCATTGATGTATTCAATTCTGTTGATATGCACAATAGAATGTCATTAAGTATAGCAAACAATTTAATCAAAGAATTTAGTGTAGATTGGAATTGGCAACAGTATGCACAGATTTATAACAATGTAATAGAAGAACAAGGTTTACATCCTACAGACTGTATTATGTTCGGACTCGGTGGTAATAAATGGAAAGAATACAACAGAGGCGGAAGTGTAAACAGAGTTTGTATAAGTGAACTTATAGGAGAGAAGATTAATGACAGTAGTAAGTAGTCATAACGATTGGGATCCATTAGAGGAAGTGTTTGTAGGTATTGCCGACCATGCACGTATTCCAACTGTGGATAAGTCAACGCACTCATTTGGTTTTGCAGATTGCAAGTGGGAACACATTAAAGACCTTGAAGGTCCATCACCAGAATGGGTAATCAACGAAGCAAATGAAGACTTAGATAATTTTGCAAAAGTATTAACAGACTTAGGTGTAAAAGTTAGACGTCCTGAATCAATTGATCATTCTAAAGAGTTTGGTTCACCTGATTGGAAGACAACAGGTTGGTACACATATTGCCCAAGAGATTTATTACTACCATTAGACAATCTTATAATTGATTGTCCTGGTGCTATGAGAGCCAGACAGTATGAAACTACTGCATACAGAGATTTTTTATACGAAGCAATGGAAGGTGGCACTGAATGGATTGCCGCTCCACGTCCAAGATTACTTGACGAAAGTTATCAACTTGAAGACCTAAGTATTCCAACTCTTGTTAATAAAGAGATTGTGTTTGATGCACCTAACATTGTGCGTCTTGGTAAAGACTTATTGTATCAAGTATCTAACAGTGGAACTAAACTTGGTTATGAATGGCTTAAGACTATTGTAGAGCCAAGAGGTTACAAGTTGCATCTTGCTGAAGGCTTTTATAGTTATTCGCATTTTGACAGCACAGTTATTCCTCTAAAGCCAGGCTTGGTATTGTTTAACGGAGATAGAATCCGTCCAGACTTTTATCCAAGTATCTTTGAATCATGGGATAAAATATTTTTCCCAGGTGACAAAGTAATTGACATTGGTACCAACTTACCAAATGGTGTATCGCCATGCAGTAAGTATATTGGTTTAAACTTTATGAGTGTAAATGAAAACTTGGTTATCTGTGATGAGAATCAAGAAGAACTACGTAAAGAATTAGACAAGCATGGTATTGAATCAATTGGCTTGCCTATGAGACAAGCAAGAACATTATCAGGTGGTTTCCATTGTGTAACGTTAGATACTAAACGTAAAGGCACATTGGAAAGTTATTTTGGATAATCGCGGACTTCATATACCTAATCTTGAGTACATGATCACTACAAGTTGTGATCTGGCCTGTCCTGGTTGTGATAGGTTTATAGATCACAACTTACCTTTTACTGAAAAGTATGAGGACATTATAGAAAATATGGAAGCATGGTTTAGGAGATTAGATCCTGATCATTTAACTATCATAGGAGGCGAACCATTACTACATCCTCGTATATATGATATATTAAAAGAAGCAAGACGTATCTTTGACCATGCAACTATTGAAGTTTATACAAATGGTTTCTTACTACCTAAACGTCCTGACTTACTAAAAGTTTTACGTAAAATAGGCAATGCAAAAGTAAGTTGTAGTCTACACAATAGGAATCCTAAAGTAAGGAAACTTATTGAAACTAATTTATGGGACGCATTTTATTCACAAGGGCAATGGCGTATAGTAAATGACATTGCACATGAACAAGACGGAGTAACAATTGAAGTTACCGATCCAACTAAAGGCGGTTGGTATGATTATAGACGTGTAGTAGATGGAAAATTAAAACCATGGGACGATAGAAATCCAACTGCAAGTTATAACAAATGCGGAGTAAACATATATCCTATCATCTACAAAAAACGTTTGTATAAGTGTCCGCCAATTAGTATGGTACGGACTTATTTGCGTAAAGCAAATCAATTAAATGATATAGATTGGTCACCATATAAAGATTATGAACCATTAAACATTAGTTGTTCGCAATACGAACTTGAAGAATTTGTTGATAACATTTTTAAACCTAACCCTATTTGTGCTATGTGTCCTGCTAATCCAGAACTTAAACCACAAGAAGAAGCAAAAGTTAAAAACGTAAAATTATTATGATTAAAGTTCCTTTAATAACAATGGATGCCAACTCAAGAAGTCTTGGAACCTTTATTGAAAACTTTAAGGGTATAATTGACTTTGAAAGTTATAATGATAAAGTTTTAGATTCTTCTATTCCCAAAATGGTTGTATTTTTTGAATATGTAGGTGATAATGATTTGCATTTTGAAAACTTTGCAAACTTTTTTAAAACGACAAATATACCTACGTTCTTGGTAATAGATGACAGTTATGAAGGACTAACAGATGATAGATTTTTAGAATTTATTAATAACCTTGTAAAACAACATTCATTTATAAAAGACTGGACAATTATTACAAACAACAAAAAACTAAACACAAAGAACAAAACGTATTTTAATGTTCAACTGTTTTTAGATAGATATGACGATATTGATGTTCGCAAACAAATAGGAACAAGATGGTCTGGCAATAGTAACTTACGTAAGAAAAAATTTCTTTGTGTTAACAGACAAGAACGCTTACATAGATTACTTACTGTAAATTATTTCTTACAATGGGACATAGCAAAGCACAGTTATCTCAGTTGTCCTTTAGGCAACTACAAATATGTGTTAGACGGACATTTCAAACAGGCAGAATATAAAAAGTATCTTGATGTAAATTTACAAAATGTAAGACTAACAAAAAATGTAATTGATAAGTTGAAACAGCATTTACCTTTAAGTTTAGATCTTGATGAAACTACGTATTTGTCACAACGCAGAAATTTGCCAAGTTTAGAAAATTATTTTGCAGAAAGTTATGTAAGTGTAATTACTGAAGGTGACTTTTATGATGATAATAGACAAGCATTTACAGAAAAAGTTTTAAAATGTTTTTTATATAAACATCCTTTTATTGTTATAGGATTACAAGACACATTAAAATTGTTACGTGAATTAGGCTTCATTACATTTAATGATATTATAGATGAACGATATGATAGTGAGCCTGATGCAAATAAACGACTTACCCAAGCATTAGAAGAAGTAAGAAAACTTAATGAATATAACATACACGACTTACGTGATATGTATAATAATATACTGCCTATTTTAGAATACAATAGACAACACTATTTGAATTTATTTCAGCAAAAACAACCTGTAGAATTGTTGCACAAAATTAAATCTTTTGTAAGTGATTAATTATAAAATTACTGTTAGGTAGATCATAGCGTCGAGCAATATCTTTAATCCACTCTTTTGCTTTACTATCTAATGTATTAATATCTAATTCAAACGGAAACGTCAATACATTAATATACCATTTAACTTTATAGTGTTTACAGAACCATGCAAGTTCTTCAAAGCCATGATAATTGTTTTTATGAATAACAGAATTGAATTCTAAATTAAAATTATTATCTTGCACCCATTGTATAAACTTTAATACATCCGGCCATTTAGTTCCGCTTCTTACTTGCTCAGCAAGTTTACCTACGCCATCAACTGACAGTATAAATGTTACATTGTCATATTGTTTTAGTTCTGATAGTACATCACTATCAGGAATAAATGTGCCATTAGTATTGTAAATTATTTCAACTGGTTTTTTATTTTGAACTTGACGAAGTAACTTTAGATGCCTATTAGTAATTAAAGGTTCACCTCCTAAAAATAGAATTTTGTTTATAGTTTCAGGCACATTAGTTACTTCGTCAATCTCCATTAACTTGTTTTTAGCCTCACCGTAAATTGCTTTTTCTTTTACAATCCAACTGGTACTGAATTCAGAATTACAACCATCACAAGTTAAGTTACACAAATTATCAAACCCAATTTCTAAAAATTTAAGTTCGACAGTATCCATGTCATACTTTTCATTAAATTCTTGTCTAAGACTTTTGTGTCCTATTTTTTCTTCATACCAACACTTTTCGCAACCTTTAATAAACTTACCTTCAGCACTTTGTTTACGTAAATCTTTGTATTCATCAGAGTGTAGTACCGTGCCAAGATTACCATGGAATGTGGATATTGAATGTTTAAATCTACAGCACGGGTACACTCTATTCCCACTACGAATATTTGTATGTTTCCAAAATGCACTACACTTCATAATAGGGAATCCATTTATCGTCTAAGTCTTTTTTTAGACATTTGATTGCTAATTCTAAATATTGGTTATAATCTATTTTGGTTTTATCTTCATTCCTTGCAGGATCAAAAACCAAAATGTTATCTTGATTCATTATATCTAAATCATCTGTATGTATGTTTACAAACACCGGTTTAGTGGTGTCTAAAACGCATTTTAAAGCACCTACACTGCACAAAACATAGTCAGCACGTTCAAACATATGCCTAAGGTCTTCAGGCGCATATACAGACGTTTTAACCAGGTTTACACGTTCTGCTAACCAATTTTCTATGTGTTGTTCTAATACAGTATCACCAAGAGGCAACATCAAAACATAACTGTATTTGTTTTGGTTTGCTGACTCAAAAAGTTCTTCTATTTGTTCGCTGTTCATTTTTTAATTATTTCAATGTCGAACGTAATTAATTCTAATGCTTGTTCTGACAGATTAGGCGTTGTACTTAAATCCAAATAACCAGGAATAAAATACATTTCTCCTTCTGGCATAGGTAGATACGTTTGCCAACTATTGTAAGCATTACGATTTTCTACAGGTATGCTATTGAAATAATATTCACTTACAGGATTGTCAACAACAAGTCCTCCACTTTTTGGATCGCTTGATACAAAATATAAACCTGTATAAAAACTGTTTGTATTTTTCTTTTTCGTCAAACAGCCTCCAGGCATTACGCATTGCACACTTGCTCTGGTAATAGCCATATTTTGACCTTGCTTAATATCAAACTGTTTGCTTATTTCTTTAACAAAATCTTTTACTTCTTTACTTTCACTAATGTGTTTGAATACATTATTAGTTTGAAAGTTGTCTTTACTTTGCCAGGTGTTAATATGCTGTATGTTTGTATTATTGCTTTGCTTTTGGTAATCCTCAAGGATTCTACCAAAAAGTTCTTTGAACTTTTTATGCTCTGCAAACTCAGAACGAGCAATACTGTTAACAAATAAATTAAGTGTATCCATGGTAGTAATACTTATTGGAGTGCCAAAAACTGCACAATATATTTGGCTGTGTATTAAATATTATCATGAAGTATGTGTTGGTTACAGGAGGCTTCGATCCTCTACACTCAGGTCACTTGGCGTATTTTAAAGCGGCCAAAGAGTTGGGTGATAAGTTAGTAGTTGGCATCAATTCAGACGAATGGTTAACACGTAAAAAAGGTGCACCGTTTATGCCTTGGGCAGAGCGAGTACAAATCATTGAAAACTTATCAATGGTTGATCGTGTTATTGAAGTAATGAATGATGACAAGTTTGATGATGCCGGTGGAGCAATATTTAAATTGCTGTCTACAACAGGCGGTCAAGATGAGATTGTTGTTGCTAACGGAGGCGACAGAGTTGACGGTAATGTTCCAGAGATGCTTACATATGAAAACACTCATAGAGTAACATTTGCATTTGGTGTAGGCGGCACAGATAAAAAGAATTCTTCAAGTTGGATACTTGAAAATTACAAACACCCAAAGACTGTAAGAGATTGGGGTTGGTATAGAGTCCTTGACGATAAAGAAGGTTACAAAGTAAAGGAACTTGTAATCGAGCCAGGCAAAAGTTTGTCTATGCAACGTCATAAGGATAGAGCAGAACATTGGTACGTGTTGAAAGGTCAATGTGAAATAGAAACAGAATGGAATGACGTTGTTGATCGTCAAACTATTGAACAACACAAAACATACAGAATAGATCAACAAGTATGGCATAGAGGTATAAACAACACTGACAACCCCTGCCATATACTTGAAGTTCAGTATGGCAGTCGTTGTGTAGAGGAAGATATTGAAAGAAGAAAATGACACAAAAAATATTTGTAGGATACGACACCAGAGAAGATATCGCTTACCAAGTATGTAAGCACAGCATTGAAGTCAATAGTCCACAGGCAGATGTGGAACCTTTAAAACTTACAGAATTAAAAGAAAAAGGAAGATACTGGAGAGACAAAGATAAACTTGGTTCTACAGAATTTACATTTAGTAGATTCCTTGTGCCAGAACTTATGAACTTTCATGGTTGGGCTCTGTTCTGTGATAGTGATATTGTGTTTACAGAAAATGTAAAAAACTTATTTGATCAAGCAGATGACAAGTATGCTGTGATGTGTGCAAAACACGATTACACTCCTAAAGAAGGTACAAAGATGGACGGACAAACACAAACAGTTTATCCAAGAAAAAACTGGTCAAGTGTTATGCTGTTTAACTGTGCCCACCCAAGCAACAAAAAACTAACACAAGACCTTGTAAATGATCCTGCTACAACAGGCAAGTATTTGCACAGGTTCAGTTGGTTGCAAGACGACGAAGTAGGTGAAATAAGTCATGAATGGAATTGGCTTGTAGGTTGGTACGAAGAACCTACTGACGGTACACCAAGAGCATTGCATTATACAGAAGGCGGACCTTGGTTTGAAAATTATAGACACTGTGAATATGGAGATGTGTGGAAAAAATATCTTACAGATATGATGTACAAGAATGATTGAAGACAAGATTAAAGACTGGGCATTTGGCCAACTATCAAGAGTAAGTGAACAGTTCTCTAATCTATCTCCATGTCCATACGCTAAAGCGGCCTTTGTAAATGAAAAGGTTTCATTTGTAGAAGCAGACTACAGAGACTTCTTAGATGTAGTAACAAAGGAAACACTAAACTTTACAGGCGAAAAGGATGTAATTATTGTTTACAGCAAACACAATCCGTTCGGCTTAGATTATCTTGAAGGTAGTGTAGAAGCAATGAACTTTGCACTCAATCATATGAAAAAAGATATCTGGCTTTTAGGATTTCATAATGAATGGACAATGGTATTCATACAAAAAATTTCTAAACTTGATGATGCCAGTATTGACTTAGAAAAGAAAGGTTATTACAATAATTATAACAAAGACCAGTTCGAGCATTACGTTGCAAAAAGAAGGAAACTGAGAAACAGATTATGAAAAATTGTTTTATAACAGACAGCAGTGATGCTATTGTAAAGTTACTTACAAAGCCATTTGATATTGTAAAGACTACAAGTCATAAGTCTTTAAAAAATGACTTAGGTACTGATCCTGTTATTGTGCGAGGATTAACAGAACGTAAAGTAATACAAATTTGCGAACGACAAAATAGAGATTACTATTACATTGATACTGGCTATATGGGCAATCTACAAAAAAGAAAAGACTGGCATAGAGTTGTGAAGAACAATGTACAACATATGAAACCAAGATATGATCTTCCAGCAGATCGTTTTTTAGCATTGCCTGATTCTAAAAATATGCGATTCAAAGGTTGGAAGAAATATGATGGTCCAATTCTTGTAGTAACACCTTCAGAAAAACCTTGTATGTTTTATGGCATTACCAGAGACCAGTGGCTTGAAGAAACAATGGCAGAATTAAAAAAGCACACCGACAGACCAATTGTAATTAGAGATAAAGCAGGTAGGGTAGATAGAGTAGGTAATAACAGTGTACCAGCACAAATAGATAGAGAAAGAATTTACGCATTAGTTACATACAATTCTATTGCGGCCACAGAAGCAATCAGCAGTGGTATTCCAGCAGTAGCAACTGCACCTGGAGCCGCTGACGAACTTTGCACAAAAAAGATTAGTGATATTGAAAATCCTTACTATGCTGAAGATGAAAAAGTTGTACGTTGGCAGAACTGGTTAGCATACTGTAATTTTAACACAACTGAATTAGCAAATGGTAAAGCACTTGCACTGTTAGAGGAGTATGAATTATGTTAACAGTTGCTTCTTATCTAAAGGTTATTCCGCCTGGAAACAGTAATCCTGAAAAGCCTGCGTTGATTAGAAATTTTATTGAAGGAGTAAACAGAGCAGGAGACACAGGAGTTGTAGTAAATACTTTTCATCCTATGGATACTGACGTTGCTGTAATCCAAGGATTTGTTCATGCAAATAGTAAAAATACTCCGCACCTAAAACTAAGAAGAGAAGTCTACGAAAATCAAATGCGTAGAGGCAAACGTTGTTGTATAGTTGATAGTAATTTATTTCTTGCTTATGATAAAGGTAACACCAATCAATATCTGCGTTACAGTTATGATGGTATATTTGCTAACACAGGAGAATACTGTGATCAAAAGGCTTATGTAGATCCTTTACGTTGGCAAAGACTAAAAGGTAAATTAGGGATCCAAGTAAAGCCTTGGAAAGAACGAACTGAAGGACATATTTTAATTGCTTGTCAAAGAGATGGCGGTTGGAGTATGCAAGGACAAAATGTTCTACAATGGTTAGAACAAACAGTAAACAGAATTAGAGAACACATTGACGCACCTATACTTGTAAGGTTTCATCCTGGTGATAAACACAAGGACACATATCCTATGAAGATTACTCATTTGAATGTTAGAACAAGTAACACTCCTGATATATTCATGGACCTTATGAATGCAAGAGCCTGTGTAGGTCACAATAGCAGTCCAACCATTGTTGCCGCTATTGAAGGTGTACCAATCTTCTTAACCGATGCGGGAAGAAGTCAAGCCAGGGAAGTAGCCAACATAAACTTCGCCAATCTTTCACAACCTGAACAGTTTGATCGAGGTCCCTGGCTTGAAAGACTTGCAATGTTCCATTGGACATTAGACGAACTAAAAGACGGAAGTTGTTGGCAACACATGAGGCAGTTTGTATGAAAACATTAGTTGTTACTACATTTAATGAGAAAGGTATGCACACCTATGGACAAAAGTTTATAGATACTTTTAGTAAAAATGTAGATCCTAAAATTGATTTAAGAGTGTATGCTGAACAGTGTACACCAAATGTAAATGATCCGCATGATCGTATTGGTGTATTCGCGGCCGAAACAGCATTAGACAAATTACGTGCATTCAAAGAAAAATGGAAAGATGTACCTAAAGCAAATGGTAAATGTCCTTTTCCTGAAAGACGACCAAGGGACTGGCACAAAGAATTTAAATGGGACGCTATACGTTTTGCTAACAAAGTGTATGCAGTTTTTGATGCTTGTGAAGATCCAGAGTATGATTTAGTTGTATGGATGGATGGAGATACAGTTTGTCATTCACCGATTACGTATGAAAAATTTATTAGTTTCTTTCCTGACAACACTTGGTTGTCATACTTGGGCAGAGGTAAAAAATGGCCAGAGTGTGGGTTCTACGGATTGCAAATTAAAAAAGAAAGTGCAAAAGCATTTTTAAAAGAGTTTGAAAGAGTGTATGAAGATGCAGATAACGGCATATTCAAAATGGAAGAATGGCACGACAGTTATGTATTTGACGAAGTGTTAAAAAGAATTAGATCACAGTATCCTGAAATAAATGATCTAAGCGGACATCTTGTAAAAGGTGAAGGTCATCCTTTGATTAATACAGAACTTGGAGCATACTTTGATCATCTAAAAGGTGCACGTAAGAACGAAGGCATGAGTCGTAAACGTGACCTGTTTATGGTAAGACAAGAGGACTATTGGAAAGAAGTAAAATGAAGTTTGGATTGTTCGTAGAGTTTGGAGCAATGAATTCTAAACCTGTGTTCGATGCATTTGCAACAGGTTGTAAAAGACTTGGTCACGAAGTAGTTTACAATAGCACAGATTGTGATGTTGCAGTAATATGGTCTGTACTATGGCATGGCAGAATGTCAAGGGCAAAGACTATATGGGACGAGTTTAAACGAGTAAATAAACCAGTAATTGTACTTGAAGTGGGTGCATTAGATAGAAACAATTTATGGAAGGTTGGAATCAATGGTATCAACAGAGATGCTACTTTCGGTCCTGGTGGGAATGATAGCGTTCGTGCTAATCTATTGGGCATTAAGTTAGAGCCTTGGCAGTATAAAGACAGTGGGCATATATTAATTTGCACACAGCATGACAAGAGCGAACAATGGAAAGGCAAACCATCACAAAGCACTTGGGTACTGCAAGTTATAGAACACATAAGAAGTCACACAGATAGATCGATTGTTATACGTCCTCACCCAAGGTGTCCATTAACAGGAATAGATCACGAGTTTCCAAACTGTAGATTAATAAGTCCTATGCACGTTCCTGGCACATACGATGACTTTGACTTTAATGTAGATGATGTTTATGCAGTTGTAAATTACAGTAGCAATCCAGGTATCCATGCTGTACTAAATGGTGTGCCTGCATACGTAGGTGAACACAGCCTTGCCAGACCAGTTGCTTCAGACATATTTGGTGATTACAATTTACCACAACGTCCAGACAGACAGCAATGGTTAAATGATTTGGTACACAATGAATGGTCTGTTAAAGAAATTTCTGAAGGAATTCCACTAAAACGCTTGACTTCTTACCTATAATATCGTATAATAGGTATTATGAGAGAAGATTATTCCGTAGAAGATTGCCTTGAATTTATGACCGGATTGGCATTAGTGCCTGGTCACAGTTGGAAATCTAATCCGTTTTCGCTGTATAAAGAAAATGAAAAAGTCCTGACCAGCATTGGTAGACAAGTATTCAGAGGCAAAGCACTAACAGAAAAACAACATGAGTTAATTAAAAAACTGATGTTGGAATGGTACGTTGACCAATTTGCCGAGCAAGGCATTGACATTAAATCTTGTGTTGATACAATTAGAGAACCATACAGAGAAGTTGATAAAAGTCATTGGGTTCGCAAGATTGTAAAAGACGGTGAAGAATTTATTGGTATTAGGTTTCCATTTAACAATAGTGTCATAGAACATATTGCAGATATTAAGAAAGGCGGTGAAGGTTATCATTATGACAAGCACTGTCATTACTTCGCATATAACGAAATAAACATTTATAAAGTTGTTACTATTGCTCTTAAATTCAAACAAGAGTTTGAAATACAAGACCAAGTGCAAGAAGCATACAATCAAATTGTACATTTTGATATGAATCAAGATGACTATGTGCCTGGCATTTACAACTTAAAATACAAAAATTTAAATCCTAAGTTGCAAGAACATTTAGAAAATACATTTGGTAATCCTACAAAAGAAAATATTTTAGAACTTTGGGACAAACGTAGATTGTATGGATTAGAACATTTTGACGACATTCATTTTAGTGTTTCTACACTTACCCAAAAAATTATGAAAAGAGATAATGCGTCTGTTGTTGTAAGCAATAAAACTTGGACAATAAATCAACTGTTTGATTCTATAGGCGAAATGAATAGATATCCATTAATGATTTTGCTAAACCAAGATACTGCCATTGAAGAACTAAACGCAGTGTATCAGGCAACCAAAGGATATATTTCTAACAAAGACATAAGTGTACATTTTAGATTGGACAACAAGAGGTATGGTGAATTTAACCAATTCATCAGAGACAAGGGGTTAAATAATAGTATAGACAGTAACACAAAAATTGTTATTGCCAACCGAAAGAAAATAACCAAACCTATCTTAAAATCCAATTGGAAACCAATCTGTATGTTAGCATTTGGTAATTCAAGATTGTCAGGTACTATCGTAAACAGTTATTCTTTTCAATTTGATTTACGTTTATTTTACTGTGAAGAAGATAGCATGATATCACAATATACTCGTACAAGAGTAAGCAATTATAATTTAGGAGTTTGCAGAGTATGACATCTTGTAAGATAGTAATACATGATGAAGTTAATCTTAAGGTCGAAGGACTTCCTGTTGATATACGCAGAAAGATTGCAAACAAGTTGAAGTTTCAAGTGCCTTATGCAAGATATCTTCCACAGTACAAACTTGGACGTTGGGACGGAACTGTTGGCTTCTTTGGATTAGGCGGCAGTGGTTATATTAATCATTTAGAAACTATATTAGAAGTTTTACATAGCAACGGTGTTGAAGTTGCAGATATTGAAGACAACAGACAAAAACACAATCTTAAGTTTAGCAAGATCGATGAAAACTATTTTGCAAGTCGCACATGGCCAAAAGGACATCCTGCAGAAGGTCAACCAATTATATTACGTGACTATCAAGTAGAAACAATTAATAACTTCTTAGAAAGTCCACAAGCACTACAAGAAGTTGCCACTGGTGCAGGTAAAACTATTATTACGGCAGTGCTATCTCACATTACAGAAAAATTAGGACGTACACTTGTTATTGTTCCTAACAAATCACTTGTAACACAAACAGAAGAAGATTATGTAAACTGTGGATTAGATGTTGGCGTGTACTTTGGCGACAGAAAAGAATTAGGCAGAACACATACAATTTGTACTTGGCAGAGTTTGAATATACTTGATAAGAAAAGTAAAAATTATGAAGATACACTTACACTTGCAGAATTTTTAGATGATGTGCAAACAATTATTATTGACGAAGTACACCAAGCAAAAGCAGATGTATTGAAAAGACTGCTTACACAAAATTTAAAAAATGCACCTATACGTTGGGGACTAACAGGTACAGTTCCTAAAGAACAGTTTGAGTTTCAAAGTATTCTTGCAAGTATAGGACCAGTAATCAATCAGATTAGTGCAAAACAATTACAAGACAAAGGAGTACTTTCACAATGTCATGTAAATGTTGTACAACTTATTGACACACAGGTGCATAGAGATTATCAATCAGAATTAAAATATCTTGTTACTAATGAAGACAGGATAGAATATATAGGCAAATTAATTAGTAAAGTCAAAGACTCAGGCAACACATTGATACTTGTTGATAGAATATCCGCAGGTGAAAAACTCTTAGAACTATTACCAGAGGCAACATTTATTAAAGGCGATGTAAAATTAAAAGACAGAAAAGAAACATATGATACAATTAAAGAAGGAACCAACGAAGTTATTATTGCTACGTATGGTGTTGCGGCAGTTGGTATTAACATTCCGCGTATCTTTAATCTTGTGTTACTTGAACCAGGCAAATCGTTTGTAAGAGTTATTCAATCAATAGGTAGAGGCATACGTAAGGCTGAAGACAAAGACTTTGTACAAATTTGGGATATAACATCAACTTGCAAATATGCAAAAAGACATTTAACTCAAAGAAAGAAATTTTATAGAGAAGCAGAATATCCTTTCACTTTAGAAAAGGTAGACTGGCTTACGAATTAAAGGAAGACAATGAATATATTAACATTAGATAATGAAAGTTTTTCCTTAAACAATTTGCCTGAACAGATTGAGGACGATATAAGATTTAGTGTATTAGACAACAGCGATCCAAAAGAACCAGACTTCTTTTTTATTCCGCTAATCTTTTTAGAATCATTTAGTTCGCCGGCTATTGTTATGGAAATAAACGGACAAGAAATTAGTATGCCACTTGATTGGCATATTGCAGTTGGTGATAGTCAAAGCGGTAATGATGTAGAAATATTACCTTTGACAAGTATTAATGATAGAGGCTTTGAAGCATTTATTTTTAATCCGTTAAAAAGTTACAAGCCTGACTTTGCAGAATTAAAAGTTACAAACTTTTATAATGACGTCAAGTGGCACGTACCTAAAACTAAAAACGGACAGTTGTTAAGTGTGCCTATCAAAGACGGACATAATCCTCCGTGTGCATTCTTTATCAAAGATATTTCAAGACAAATTGAAACTATTGATTATGGAGCATTGTTTTAATGTCTAAATTAGTTTCAGATCAATATACTAAACAGTTAACACGACTACATCAAATTAGAGAATCGTTTGGTGATAGTGGAAGTTATAAGCATATCGATGAATGGTTAGCAAACAATAAGTGTCATAGTTTATTAGACTACGGTTGTGGGAAAGGAAATGTGTTCAAAAATATACAAAAGAAATTTCCGTTAATAGACTGTAGAGGCTATGATCCAGGTGTACCCGAATATGCAGTGATGCCTGAGATACCTGCAGAGTTAGTAATCTGTACAGATGTGTTAGAACATATTGAACCTGAACTAATTGATAATGTATTGAAGCACATAGAATCTCTTACACTTAAGACTGCGTATCTTATTATTGATACACTTCCTGCACAAAAAAACTTGCCAGATGGTAGGAATGCACACTTGATAATTGAAAATCAAGATTGGTGGACAAACAAGATTCTGACTGTTACAAATTTTAAAATTAAGACTAATATGTTTTGGAAGAATAGAAGAGTGTCAATGGAGTGTGTAAAATGATTGAACCAATTTTAATTTCCCCTAATTTAGTTTACAAGACAAGATGTCCTTTAGATCTAACACCACTTGCAGAAAGAAGTGCAGAACTTTTGGACAAGATAACTGATGCCGGCGAAGTTGAAAAGGACGGTGGTATCACAAGCACTGGTCATCTCGATGCTCCACATATGTGGCCTGAAATGTTAGTGTTACGTAAATGGTTTGATCAAAGAGCAGAAGAGATTTTAAAACTTTGGGATTTAAATTTTAATAGTTTTGGAGTAACCAAAAGTTGGGTAAACAGTCACTACAACGGAGCATGGACTGATTCACATGATCATGGCAATGCACATTTGGTTTGTAGTGTGTATCTAAAGCAACCTTCATATGGCGGCAATTTGGAATTTGAAAATCAAGGTAGAACTATGTTTGCAAACTATCCAAGGTTTGCTCAGAACAAAAGTAAATTACATAACTATTACACAGAGGTAGAAGTTCAACAAGGAGACGTTGTATTTTTTCCTGGTTGGTTAAGTCACAGAAGTCAGCCAAATAAATCCTTAGATCGTAGAATAGTTATGGGGATGAATTGGCATTGCGAATTGGAACGCCCGCCACAAACAGATAACAGTCATATTGAGAATGTTTAGTATTTTTAAAAAACCATCTGTAATAACTTTAGACTGCTTTACTGACCAACGGGTAATTCACGATGCATACGAACCAGTACTTGCAAAAGACTGGATGCCGGAATGGTGGAAGAAAATGCCGGCTACAAGAAAGTTTGACAGTAGAACTTATCAAGGTTTAGACAATGCTACACTCAAACGTTGTCCACACGTAAATCAATTACTGACTACCGGTGTAATTTTTCCTGCCTGGATGCAGTTGAAAATTAAAACATTTGATCAACCTGATCAAGCAATGGTGCAAACCTATCCTGAGAATAGTCCTATCATTCCACATGATCCTAAAGACTATGCACATCACAAACCAAATATGTTTCATGGCAAGGTTATGAGTCCTTGGCAGTTTAGAGAAAAGAGTGGAGTAGACTGGATGTGGATGGCTCCGCAATGGCATCAAACAAATCCTTTGCAGTATTGGACTGTGCCTGCAATAACTGAATTCAAATATCAACACGCAAGTATCGTGAACATCATGGTACCATTTAACACAGAACTTACAATAGAACCAGGTGACCCTTGGTTACATTTAGTACCACTATCAGACAAACGTATTAAAATAAATTCACATTTAGTGACAACTCAAGAACTTGCAAAACTTAACAGCCTAATGATGGGTGTGGGAAGTTATGCAAAATTTGTAACAAGAATGAAAAGGAAGGGACGCTAACATAGGAGACATAAATGGACCGGCAAACAAAAACAGACAGAGTAGTTAGAACATTAGCAGAAAACTACAAAGGCAAAAAAATGAAACGCAAAGTTGACACATACGAGTATGAATCACTTGCACAATGTATAAGAAGTGATCAAGTGCCGGCAAGTCATATAGCAGAATTTTTTACAGATAAAGCATTTTATAAATGGTATTCGGAGAGGTATTTTAAATGAAAGCAGGAAAGATTTGGGGACAAACAGAACTTATTCATGCTAACGGTGTTTTAGAATTTCATCGTATTGAATTTAAAAAAGGGTTTAAGTGTTCAGAACACGAACACAAATTTAAATGGAACGGATTCTTTGTCGAGTCGGGCAAAATGCTCGTACGAGTTTGGCAAGATGATCAGGGACTTGTTGATGAAACAATCCTTGAAGCAGGTGACTTTACTCAGGTAAAACCAGGGAAGGTACACCAGTTCGAAGGTATCGAAGATGGAGTTGCTTTCGAATTATATTGGGCAGAGTTTAACCATGATGACATAGTTAGACGTACTGTCGGAACTAAAGTACAGAAATAAAAAGAAGGAGGAACTTTATGTTCAATAAACTTTTAGAAGGTGTAGATAAAGCATTAGTTACAAAACTTGTTATACTACACACACTTGTAATTGCTGTTAGTAACTACTTGGTAACAATCAGATTTGATTTGTTTCCGGGTGCAGACTTACCACTATTTGGATCATTTCCATTAGCGGCGGCGGCATTTACATTTCCAATCGTTGTAGTAGCAACAGATTTAACAGTAAGACTTGTAGGTAAAGAAGCAGGTAGAGCCGTTGTAGCAATGGCGATTATTCCGGCTATCATTGCCTCAGTGCTTGTACTATTAGCACTTGATGATCCACACGCATACAGAGTAGGTTTTGCATCAGGTACTGCATATGCAATTGGTACAATGCTTGACGTTTACGTCTTCCAATATATACGTGAAAAATATACAGATATGTGGTGGGCGGCTCCGGCATTTTCAACAATCGCGGCAAACATAATTGATACATACTCATTCTTTTATGTTGCGTTTGCAGGATCGTTAGACGCAGAAGGCAACCTATCTTGGATTGGTGCTAACTGGCACATTGTTGCACAGAACAACACACTGACTAAAATTGTAGTTGGATTGATTGTGTTCCTACCAGCATACGGAGTATTACTTGCATACTTAAGAAACAAGGTTGCAATTAAAAAGTAGTATGGTAAAAATATACGAGTCACCAGATGGAGGTAAAACTGTTTTCGAACGTGATACCAAAACTGGTGACCGTATTTGTATTGAAAAGCCAGATTATCCAGACTGGCATATGACAGAATTAGAAATTAGTGAAGTAGTTGATTATGCAAATGAAGGAAATAAGTCTTTACAAATTCAACTAAAGAAGTTAAAATTAATGTATAATATGATTAAAGAAAGCAATTGGTAATGAGAGATCCTAATAGAATTTTTGAAATAGAAAAACCATTTCCAGATTGGATGGTGCAGTATATTGAAGATCAAACCAAAGATGTAGATTGGAAGTTTGTAAATGTTCCAAAAGAACATGAAGAAGGATTAAATTATCGCACACCTGCATTGTTTACCAATGTAATGTTTTGTACACAGAGCAATATACTTGACGATCATAAAGAACTAACAAAGTTATTGCATACTGCATTAACACGTGAAATTATTCCTAACACAATCGCAGATGCACAAATTAATCAAGTAACAAGAACAAGACTAAATGGTACAGTTCAAGGTGTATATTACGGTCCACACAATGATGTAGACAATGGACTGCCAGGACTTTGGACATTCGTTTATTATGTGAATGACGCAGACGGCGATACTATATTCTTTGAAGATGAAGGCAAAACTGAATTGAAAAGAACAAAATATAAAAAAGGTAATGCAGTTTTATTTCCTGCACATTATTGGCATACTATGGACGTGACAAATGTTCCATTACGTGTTAGTATAGGAATGACATATAGCATAGAGACAAAATTAAATGAAGAATAAACTGCCACTAAAAGATATACTTGCGGCCATAGACATGGGTGCTAAAAATGTTTGGGACGAACTTTCAGATGAAGAAAGAAAACAAGTATCTTTTTATCTGTTAAACAGATATTGCAGTGTTGTTAAAGGCAAACGTGAAGCACAAGAACTTGCAGTGTTTAAAACAAATGAATACTACAATAAGAACTACTTTACACTTGCTAAACATCAAAAACTGCTTTGGCAACTGCTTTGTATGACATCGAGTGCAGAAAAGAAAATACAGTATCATGAATGGATTGGATACAAAAAGAAAGGTGCTAACACAAACAAGTTAGGTAAAGAACTTGAAAAAATATTTCCTAATATGAAAGCCGATGAAGTTGGTATGCTTGTTAGTATGAACAAAAAGAAAGACATTGAAAAATTTATAGAGGAATATAATGGCAGTAGTTAAAGGCGGCAGACTGTTTGCATTTGGTTGCAGTTTAACAAGATATCATTGGCCTACATGGGCAGATATACTTGGTCAAAGTTATTGGGAATTCCAAAACTGGGGTAACCGAGGTGCTGGTAACAGACAGATTATGGAACGTGTTGCTGAATGTCTTGCACAAAATAATTTTACAGGCGAAGATACAATCATAGTACAATGGACTGATCATCATAGATTTGATCAACACAAATGGGATCCAGAGATGCCTGAGTCTTGGTATCCGGGTGGAAACATTTTTACTGACACAGGTGCAGATCCGTTGAAGGCATTTGTAATTAATAAAATGTGGCATGAAGAAAGTTTTATGATGCACACATTCAATTACATCTATGCAACTACGGCAATGCTTAGAAATACAAAAGCAAGAGTGTTTATGTTCTTTGGCAACGACTTACGCCCTGAACTTAATCAACCACAATGGAATATGTATAAACAATTTATGATGAACAACTACTGGATAGATGGAGACTTATACAACTGGACAGTAGCACGTCATGATAACAGATTAAAATTTAAAGGTGCAAAACTTGGTGACTTGTCAGAAGAACCAACAATGGATTTTCATCCTACACCTATTATGCATTATGAATTCTTAAAAGAACGTGTTGCTTCAAAGGTAGGATTACAAGCAAACAAACAGTTCGCAGACAAAATGCAGAAAGCACTTGAAAACTGTGAATACTACAAAGACATTGGTCAAGCAATTATTGACGCAGGTTACGACACAAACAAAAACTACAAAAGAGGTATGTAATGGATAAGCCATTTGTTTGTCCATATTGTGGCACAGGATACTCAAGAGAAAAAACTCTTGCAGTAC
>MDTC01020301.1_pt1 | contig 25545 bp, 25 predicted proteins | sample 811181 | NCBI WGS metagenome assembly MDTC01 (sample SAMN05326644, study PRJNA326480) | marine metagenome | isolation source: seawater | place: Pacific Ocean: North | collected 2011
CTTTCTCTACTATGTCTGGGGTTGCAGTGAAGGAGAGGGTTGGGGTGGCTGGTTTGGTGACGGTGTATGAATCAGAGATAGTGAACGGCACAATCTTTGTTCCATATTCAATACATTTTCTAGCTCGTGCAGTTCCTTGTGATTTCACACACACGCCTCTGTCTTCTCTTTCGATAGAAGCTGAAATAATCGCTTCGTCAGCGAACACATGTATTCCTTCGGATAGGTCTGCATCCTCATCAGCAACATCTGGAATAACCCGAGAAAACGTATTGAGTGCAAGGGTAACCATATCAAGATATACACAACCACCAAACCTCCCTATTCCACATCGAGTTGCTCCAAAGCCAACAATATCATCTGTCACAGTTACTCCTGCAGTACTTTTTAGTGAGTCATTATCAGTTTCAGTCACAACAACAGTGTCGTCATCATAAGATGATGGGTCCCACTCAACAGGATACACAAGTCCGACATATGTTAAGTTCCAACAAAGATGGAGCCACATGCTCAACGTATGAACCAATTCCTCACCTACTTCAAACTGATCCTTATTCAAAGAACTTACAACAGCATAATGACTATTGTCAGTCCACGTTGCCGCCTCAACAGTATCAACAGAGGTAAAAAATCCAACCGACAGAGCGACAAATAGCAATACTACGAGACTACTTGATCGTTTTTTTTTAGGCTATACCCAATCAAGAGAAGGACAACGAGAACAACAATCACAATAACAATTGTCGCCATAAATCCTCCTTCTTCCTCACCAACCTCAACATTCACTTCTTTTGTATCAAGCACTCCCGAATCGTCAGCAATTGAAGCTGTGATTGTTGGTCCAACACAATCTCTTGTCACCTCAAATTCATATGTGCCAGTTTGGTCTTCAAAAGGATCAACAGACACCGTCTGCTCATCAGCACACACACGCCCCTCATCATCGGTAAGTTGGATGGTAAGTGTCACATTAGAAAGTTCTGTTGATGTCCCAAGTGCATCAGGGAAGTTATCCGCTGCAGGAGAGAAGAACACTTCAACCGACGCCATCTCACCTTTTTCATACGATTCTTTATCAGGAGTTACATTTTGAATAGTAGCTGATGCTCCTCGGATAACGTAATGAGGAATAATCTCATTTGAAACAGTCTCCCCATTATCATTACGCAATGTCACAACAGTATCATATGCCTGTGGCTCTTCAGGAAGTACAAGTGGAACATCAAGCGTAGCAGTTTCCCCCGCACTCACAACATATGTATTTGCACCAACAGCTTCATGTACAATTGGCCCTGAGACAGTTCGCCTATGCGTCTGCAGGTGTGCAGTAAGCACCTGATCAACGCCCATCTCATTTGTCACGTCACAAGAAAGTACCACTTCATCAGTTGATTCGATATCGATACCTTGATAAAGGTTGTATGTTTCTCCGTCATATACCAAGACACAACTCTCCAGATCAATAGATACATATTCACCCGTACCAGAGAGAACTATTGTCTGTACAGGAACCTGAGAGAACCGAAGTCCTGAACTATTATCTGCAATCATCCATATTTCATACTCTCCAACAAGATATGTAGGGGGTGTGTACATCACCTCTTTTGCCACTCTTTCTCCTTTGTTTAGAGCCACCACGTCATCAAAGAGATGCCTGTCAGCAAGCACTCCGGTCTCTGTATCAACGAGCACAACACTGTAACGAACATCATCTTGATAGTTGAATTTATTCACAATATCAAAATCAATCGTGTATGTGTTCTCAACACCGTTAAAATATGTAACCTCTGCATTATAGATATTCACATCCGCAACAAGTGTCAGTTCTGATGTGTCAACACCTTCTGGAGCTGGCTCTGTCTCTTGTGCAAAGACAGGGATAAAAGAAAGGAGGAAAATACTAAAGAGTGTAAGGTACTTCATAATAAAAATAGGTGATTATTAATTAACGTTAATATAACAACATTAATTATACCATCCTCTTACCGAAGAATCACAAATTATCCACTACACAACTAAGGTAATACCTGTGATAAGTCTGAATATTCCCATAACCACAGGCACGAAGAACTGCCACAGAAAGAGGATAAAGATAAAAACAAATATTAAAGAGTGTCTTTCAAGAAACGTACGCACAAATGACCAGCGACGTGGAAGAATAGTAAAGAGAATCTTTGATCCATCAAGTGGAGGAATGGGAATCAGATTAAAACATGCAAGTACAATATTTATAAACACAACAAACGAAGCAATTTCAATGAATGAAGATGAGAGATTAAACCACATACCTTCAAAACGAATAAGAAATCCAAATATAAGAGCGATAACAATATTTGTCAGCGGCCCTACAACAGCAACAATCGCATCACCCCATTTATGAAGTCGCTTAAAATTATACGGATTATACTCAACAGGTTTTGCCCATCCAATCAGAAACCCACCAAGCAGATAAAAGAGTGTTGGTACAATAATAGAACCGAATATATCAATATGCTTGAGAGGATTGAGTGTTAAACGTCCTTGAAGTTTCGCTGTTGGATCCCCAAGAGCAAGTGCTCCATATCCATGAGCCACTTCATGAATCACCACTGACATTAATAGAATGGCAATAATAAAGATAAATTCCATACCCGTATATACTAACACACACAAACAGGGTATTGCATTATTCTTCTATATGTATTAATGTATCCCCTACATATGGCAAAAGAATGTGTAATTACAGGTAAATCAGGACAAACAGGAGGCGGGTACTCAAACCGTACGCGTGCAACGCAGTTTAACCCTACCGGAAAACGACGCCGAAAAGCTAACATCCAAAAGAAAAAAATCTTTGTTCCCGAACTCAAAAAACACCTTAAAATAAATCTTTCTGCAAAAGGTCTCAAAATCATCCAAAAAGTAGGAGCCCACAGCGCACTCAAAAAAGCAGGAGTCATCAAATAATAAAAAACATCTCACACGAGATGTTTTTTATTTGACAACAACAAATTCAAAGGGTAAAGTCACATCAAACCCGTACATTCAACAAACAAAGGAGAATAAAAATGTATGAAAACTTCACTGATCGGGCACGAAAAGTAATGGCTCTAGCCACACAAGAAGCTCAACGTCTCAATCATGAGTACCTTGGTACCGAACATATTCTGCTTGGTTTAGTAAAAGAAGAATCCAGCACTTGCGCTGTTGTTCTTAGGTATTATGATGTTACCCTTCGAACAGTTCGCCTGGAGGTTGAAAAACTTGTCAAAAGTGGCCCAGACCAAGTAACAATACAAGACCTTCCTCTCACACCTCGAGCCAAGGTAATACTTCAATTTGCAGTAGAAGAAGCGACTCGACTCAGTCACAACTACGTAGGCACTGAACACCTCCTCCTCGGAATACTAAGGGAGAAAGAAAGTATTGCTGCACAAGTTTTGATAAACCTCGATCTTGAAGAGATTAGAGAGAAAACATTCTCTCACCTTGGAAAAAATGAAACGGTGTTGGATTTACCCGAACAAAAACCTTCTCACATTACCCCTGCTGACAGAGTTAATCTTCAAGAGATCCTCTCAAAAATTCTTGCAGACAATCTTCAAGACAAAGACATCACCCTCGATCCCAGCGGATATCCTGTTGACACGCTGACATAACTGAAGACCTTGCCGGGCTCATAACCAAAGAAATCAACTGGCAAGACGTCAAAAAAGGTGCCTATCAATTAGCAGTCCGTGACCGCCTTTCGTAACAAACCATTCTCCACACCCCAGAGCACCCACCACACACAGGCGGGTGTTTTTATTCCCTCCACAATCTCTCCCCATCCGATACAAACGTAATATTCCCCTCTTTTGATGTTTCAAGATACACACTTAATCGTTCCAACACCTCTTCATGCGGATGCCCATAATAGTTATCCTCCCCTGCAGAGATAATAGAAACTTCTGGAGAAACAACTGACACAAACTCTTCTGACGTCGACGTCCGTGACCCATGGTGTCCTGCTTTCAGCACATCACTTGCAAGCAAATCTCCCTCTTCCTGTATCACATACTCTTCAACACCAATACCAGCATCCCCCGTCAAAAGAAACGACGTATCTCCATATATAACCTTCGCTACAATCGATCCATCATTTCCACCAGCTACCATGCCTTCAAGAGGAAATAGTACCTGCACATACACTCCAGCACCAAGGTCAATGACACTCCCTCGAGAAAGATAGACAACCTCAGCCTCAGAAGAACCTGACACAAATGCTTCATATATACTTGTCTCAGATACAGCCTCTGTCCTGACAACCCTTTCGATATCAAACCTCTCGAACACTGCAGGAAACCCACCAATATGATCAGCATCCGGATGTGTCGCAAGCACCACATCAATCCCCCTATCAAAAAATGACATTTCTTTGCCAAGTGCTCGTAATATTCTTTGATTTACCCCGGCGTCAATAAGTATCTGCCTCCCTGAAGGTGACGTCACCAGAATGGCATCACCTTGACCTACATCAAGAAACACCACTTCAAGATGTCTAAGGGTAAAGGAAGAAAACAATACCCCAATACCAATACCTATATACCCACAAAGAGCAACAACACGCATTGTGTTAGAATACCATGTGTAGATATTAGAAATAACAACATATCGTTATGTATACTCCACACACATTTTCAATACCAGAACTCAAAGGAATTTCTAAACAAACAATTGACGAACATATCAAACTCTATGAAGGATATGTCAAAAATACCAACATGATTCTCGAGACAATTCCTACTAATAACCCCTACACCACAGCAGAGCTCCAGCGACGTTTAGCATTTGAATTCTGTGGTATGCGAAATCATGAATACTATTTCGCATCTCTCGAAGGAGGAACACAACCACTTGCAGAAGAAAGTTCCCTCAAACAAGCAATTGAAAAACAGTGGGGATCATTTGATACGTGGCTATCACAGTTCAAAAACCTCGCAAAAACACGAGGTGTCGGCTGGGCAATACTTGTTCACGACCCAAAAACAAACACACTCCTCAATAGCTGGGTAGACGAGCAACATCTTGGACATCTTATAAGCACCACACCAATCCTTGCACTTGATATGTGGGAACACTCATTTGTTGCTGACTATAAACCGAGCGGCAAAGGACAATATATAGATGACTTCTTTGACAATCTCAACTGGAACAAGATTGAAGAAAACTTTTCACAAACACAATAATAAAAAACCACCCTCGAAGGGTGGTTTTTCAATTAGGCCTCCTCAAACTCCGGATCAACACTAATCACAATATCCTCAAAGGAACAAACATCAACAACACCTTCAGCGTTTGTAGCTGTCACCTCAATATTCTTGGTACCTGTTGTCAGGAACTTGATTGCAGGTGTCAAACTGTCAGTATTGCTTGTGGTATATGGTGTATAGCTACCATTCTCGGTAATAGTGAAGTCATAGGTTGAAGGAATGCTTGGAGCAGTGATAGTGATGACAATATCTTCATTGACTGGATAGGTGGTATCTTCTCCGTTTGGAAGGGTACAGCTGATAGAAAAGTCTCCTTCTCCACCAGGACCTGGTGTTGTATCTCCATCTGGATCACTACCATTGTTTGGATCATCTTCTTCTCCTGGCTCAGTGACGGTCACTGTAATTGAATCAGTCACTTGGGCAATCGTATCATTGTCACTTGGTCGACAATTGATAGTGAAGGTAGTGTCTTCGGTAACAGGACTTGAGAGTGTGCTTCCGTTGACATCGTCTAACTGGAGTCCGTAGACAACAGGAGGGCCTGTAGTAATTCGTGGTCCAACAAATCCAGGAGAGTAGCTTGGTGCTCCTCCATTTTCAATAGTGGTGAGTCCTCCCCACTTTTCATTCTTTGGTGATGCTTCTGCATAGCAGACTGATGCATTCTCTGTATTCCATGAGAGGTTGGCACTCTGTCCTCTTTCAATAGTACTTGGTCCTGAAAGAGATACTGTTGTTTCTGGTCGGTCGACGGTAACAGTGTGACTTGCTGATACTTCTTCTCCATTGAGACCTTCACAGGTAACGGTATAGGTAGTGGTGTAGTTGAGGGTCTTTGCAACAGTTCCTGAGGTAATACCGTTGGTGAAGCCGTAGTATGGGGTATTGTTCACAACACTTGGAGCTGAAAAGGTATTAGAAACAGGAATGAGAAGGTTTCCTCCAATGAATGGTGCAACATTCTGTGAGACATTCACTGGATACTCTTCTTGATGTGTTGTTCCTGTACAACTAACAGTATTCTCTGATGACCACTCAAGTGTGGTGGTTTCTCCTTTCTCTACTATGTCTGGGGTTGCAGTGAAGGAGAGGGTTGGGGTGGCTGGTTTGGTGACGGTGTATGAATTTGAAATACTTCCTTCCCAATGCTGTCTGACACCTCCATTTAATAGAATATCGACTTCCGAAGGCCACGTTGTCTCATCTGAAAGAACTAGTTCACCATCAACAAATTCAGCATCCTCACTAGCAAAATCAGGTACTACTCGTGATTCTCGTCCCCATTCATATACATAGGAATCGCCCCCATTAATTCTCTTTTCGGAGGAAATGTCATTATAAATAACCTCGTCATCATACAAAGAAGGATTCCATTCGGAATAGCTAAATTCAACAGTATTTGTTCCTCGCGGCCATCTGTTAAAACAGTTAAATAGATATCCAGAAATAACTTCTGTGAGTGTCTCACCAACACTAAGCCTATCTTTCACGAGTGAAGTGACTACGGCAACTCGACCATCCGACACAGTAGACCATGTCGCCGCTTCAACACCCTGAACACTGATAAAAAGACTAACAAAGATAAATAAAAAGAGTACATATTTTTTCATATACATAAAGTATATCATCTACCCTCTTCAAAAGAACCATATTTCCACACTATATAAAACAGTAAGCAGTAACAGAATAAAACACCAACAAATGGTATTTGCGGAAGCACTACCGATGCAAAAGGAATATGGGCAAAGAGATGCACCACAAATAATTCATACCCCAGCAACACATATGCAGGTAATCCAATAATTGAAAGAGGAAGAATACCCACAACAAAAGAACAAAGCATCGCAAGTGGTACTGTCGGTAATACAAGCAAGTTCGCTGGAAAAGCGACAAACGAAAGATTTCCAATAGTGTATAAAATCCACGGCAACACAAAAATCTGCGCAGCGAGTGTTGTTGTCACCACCTCTTTTAATCCAAACTTTTCTGGTACAAAAGAAAACACCCTCTCAAGAACCGGCGTTCCCAAAATCAAACCAAGCGTTGCAATAAAAGAAAGTTGAAATGAGATATCATCTGCTAGAATTCGCGGATTGTACAGGACCATCAAAAAACCTGCTAGAAACAATACCCGAGTAACCATATACGACCTTCTCGTAATCCGAGCAACCAGCGCAAAGAGTCCCATAATCGTTGCCCGCACTACTGTCGCTCCACCACCAACCAAAAGCGCAAAGAGAATAATTCCTACACCACCTGCAATACTTGCAACCATGAGGGGGAGGAATGAAAGAAGAAAAAATATCACCTCTGCAATAATAGTAATGTTGTATCCCGAAAGCACCACAATATGAGAAAGCCCCGACACACGAAACTCTTCCTCAATATCCTCTCCAAGCGACTGCACTTCTCCGAGTAAGATACCACCTGCAAGCGCACCTGCAGGTTCAGGTAACACAGACTGTATATTTCCAAGAAACCATTCCCGAGGAATAGAAAGAAGTCTCCCTATTGTAAAACGAACCTCTGTTCTCTCAAAAGACACTGGTTCACTCATTTCCAAATACACAGTATCCTTTGCTAAATATGCAGTGTAATCAAACACTCTCCCTGTATCTGTTTCAAATGACTCAGGCACCTCAACAATACCCGAGAAAGAAACAACATCACCAATAGAAACATTTACATATAACTCCTTCCATACTAATACCTTGAACTTCCTCACATCATCAAGAGCAACAATTACTCTCGTACGATACTCTCGCTCCTCGACTGACACCACCACACCAGAAAGATTCACATACTCACCATTCCACTCTTCGATAAAAAATTCATACTCCCTATCAAACATCAGCACCCGAAATGATCCAAGGCAAAAAGACAGCACGACCAAACACAGAACACCTACCACATACACATCCCTTTTCTTCGCAACACAAAAGACCCCATACAGCACCACCCCACACAACACCCCACCACTCATATACAAAAAAGTACTGTTTGCATACAGTACTCCTATACAAAAACTAATAACTATCAGATACACCACTTACCCCTCAAATGACGCAATAATATCTTTTTCATCTTCTGCTGATAACGCTTTCTTGAACCGAGCACCCGACACACCTTTCACTCTTTTTTCTGTCTCTTCCCACGAATCATGCGTCTCAATTTTTCCATCCACCACCGATACATACGAGTATGCTTTCCCTTTCCGACTTTTTTTCGAAGCTTTCTCTTTCCTTATCTCGAGATCATTCACATCAACATCATAGAGAGAAAGAGGACCTTCAAACAACTCAACATCTTTCCCATCAGCAAGCCCTGCACCAATCTCATCGACTCGTTCATTTCCTGGAATACCACTATGTCCTGGAATATGCACAAAAGAAACATCTTTTCCAGAAAGCAACTCACCAACTCTTTCCCACAGCTCTCTATTCAACACATCACCCTTTGCTTTTGTCTTCCACCCATTTTCTTTCCACCCCGAAAGCCACTTTGTTGCACCATTCAATACATATCGTGAATCGAGATACACCACCGTCTCTCCACCATCAACACACTCAAGTCCTTTCACCAACGCCGTCAGTTCCATTTCATTATTCGTTGTCTTCTCTTTATACCCCCCACGTTCAATAACTCGGTCACCCAACACAACAATAGTTCCCCATCCTCCTTTTCCAGGATTTCCACGAGACGCACCATCGGTAAACACAATATTTTTCATATTCGATATCATACTATAGGACATCAACGATTCGTACCCTAATCTCTCTCCGCCCTCGAAAGAACGATTCTTCAATGTGTCCGATAAGGGTACAGGTTTGTCCTTTAACCGGTTCCTTTTCAAATGAATCGGGGGTCATAAAAAATCCAATTGCCCGAAGACTTCCGAACGAAATCTCTAGATGATTTTTCCCTGCACCAAAAAGTTTCACTTCAGTCGGTACAACATCTTGAAACATAAAAAGTGGCTTTTCATTACCCACACCAAAAGGGGACATTTTTTGCAACACGCCCACAATTGTGTTCCCCACATCTTGCACAGCAAGAGGAGCATCGATCCACACAGGTTCAGGCTCAACATCTGCACTCAATAACTCATCACATCCACGTGATAGATCTTCTTCAAGTGTGTGAACGCCATCCTGTGAAACCGCAAACCCAGCAGCCATCTTGTGCCCGCCATAGTGGGAAAAAGAAGATGATACTTTATTCATTAGCTCAATCAAACTGACTGACCCATCAGAGCGACATGATCCTTTTAGGACATTTCCATTTTCTCGTCCCCACAAAAAGACAGGTCTGTTATATTCCTCTGCCAATTTATTCGCCACAAGCCCCAACACCGACGGCTTCCAATCAGGATCTCCTGCAACAATAACACTCTTCATCTCTTCTCTCTTTTTCATCTTCGTATGCACCTTCCGTACAATAGAAGAAACTAACCCTTTCCGTTCATCATTGATTTTCGATAGATGCTCAAACTGTCGGCCTGCATCAATTTCATCTTCAGCAACCAATAACTTGAACGCATCATCCGGATGTCCCATCCGAGAAGCTGCATTAATCCGAGGTGTGATCAAAAACCCAATATCATCTTCTGTCATATTCCTCTGATTGATTCCAAGCTTCTTACACATATGTGCAATTGCCGGACGCCTACTCTTTCGAAGTACAAGTAATCCAAAATGAGCAAGGACTCTATTCTCACCAACAAGTGGTACCATATCAGAGAGCGTCGCAATACCCACAAGATCAAGCCACCACTTTTCCATTCCTTTTTTCAATCCAAAATCTTTCTTTTCTAAAATCGCCTGAATGAATTTATACGCCACCCCCGTTCCACACAACTCTTTGAATGGATACTGACAATCGACACGCTTAGGATCAAGCACCGCAACAGCTGGAGGAAGCTCGCCATTTGGCTCATGATGATCGGTAACGATGACATCCATTCCAAGTTCACTTGCCTTCTTCACTCCTTCGTTTGCAACAATCCCCACATCGATGGTAATGATCAAATCAGTTCCATCTTTGGCAAACTGTTCAATTGCCTCGAGATGAAACCCATACCCCTCATCATTTCGATGTGGAATATAATTTACAAAATTGTCATATCCAATCTTTTTCAAAAAATCATGAAAGAGTGCTCCACCCGGAATACCATCTGCATCAAAATCACTGTATACAACAATCCTCTCTTTTTTCTCAACAGCCTTCAAAAAACGATCCACCGCTTTTTCCATATCTTTCATCAAAAATGGATCATGCATCCCCTCATCATATGTGGGAGAGAGAAAAGCCTCCCCTTCATGTCCCCGATGACGGAGCAAGTGGGACATCAAATCATCACCTTCGTGCCATTTTCTCAATTCGTAACGCTTCATGTGTGATAGTATAACAGGTATGAGTGATTCAGTTTTTACCAAGATAATTGCACGAGAGATTCCAGCAGACATCATCTACGAAGACGAGAAGGTACTTGCTTTCCTTGATATCAATCCCGTCTCTCCTGGACACACTCTTCTCATTACCAAAGAACAATACCAATGGATGCAAGATGTTCCCGACGACCTTCTTCAGTACACCTTCACCAAAGCAAAAGAACTCATGAAGACCCTCAAAAAAGCAATGGAAGCTGACTTTGTTGCTCTTTCTGTAGTCGGAGTTGATGTGCCACATTTCCATATACACCTGATACCCCGAAAACATAACGACGGTCTCGAAGACTTCTGGCCTCGAACAATATACAAAGAAGGAGAAGCAAAACAGACTATGGAAAAGATCCAAGAAAACCTCTCAGTATAACGAGAGGTTTTTATATACAAAAGAAAAAGCCCCAACACACGTTTATGTGCGTCGGGGCTCATAGAGTTCGTCTTGTGATAGATTCGGTTTACGATCTACCAGAGGCCGACAACAGTCTTAGCGCAATCTTCATGAAGAAGGGAGAAACTATTGGAACGTTTCGAGCGTTCCAACTGCCCTTCAGAGTCGCAGTACTCAACTTGCATTGTCCATGGATCAATATCTTTGACCCACGAACGAGCACGATAGCCACTCCGAACGTTAGGCCTGTTGTCTTCGATAGTAATGACGCTGTCAGCGACAACCTTCTTGGTTGTTTCACTGTGACTGATGACGACGGAACTTTGTTCAATATACAAAACCTGCTGGAATGTAGCAGGCGGCGCCGGACCGATATCCATCGGTGCGACAAGCGTCTGTCCTCCGGGCGGACCCGTGTCATCAGCATTCACACCCGCAGGTGTGAACAACAGTGCCATCACGCAAATGACGGCCAAAATGGAAAGAACAATATGCTTCATGTGGACCTCCTTTCGGTAATGAAGCAGTCAGCAACACCATGTCGCTAACAAAATAATATTAACACAACATAAAAAAGTGTCAAATATTAAAATACCCCTGATGTCTACACATCAGGGGTACGTTTTTTATTCAAGGCGCTCACTTTTTTAAAGAAAAAGCGGGGCGTACCAACAACAAATATAACATTGGCACATCAATACAGACAAAAGCGATAGGCGGTGCCATCGAAGCAAATGTTGCATCTTTTGTGGAGGCAATAACACCAAATACATTTGCTATGTTAAAAATAACCCATGCTTTGGTGTTCTCATTCTGAGGTTTCTCCCACGCTGATACATAAGTTGGAACCGCTGCAATAAAGAGCGAGCTCAATCCCAGAGCAATACCAATATTCACATCAACCAGGAAAGACGCCACTATGGCCACAATAGACATGCAGACACAGACAATATCTAACGGCTTCCAACCACTTTCACCTTTACGTAGGGAAAGAAAGAATACAGTAGTCGCACCGATTGTCGCACCCGCAATCAAACCATTGAAACGACCTTCGGCTGCCATTCCCGCCACAACGATGATATCATTGAGTGCCCAAATTAACCACGTTGCTTTTTTTGGTGAAGCATTTCCTTTCACAATCGCTTTTACATAAGGAAAAAAAGCAAACAAAAACAAAAAACCTGCCAAAAAAGAAGAAATGTTATAAAGTGACATGTGTCACCCCCTTGAATATGTTAGAGAACTGTTTGTTGCACAGATAATATGGTACCTACCACTTATCTATATAAATCTGAATAAAATTATATCATTGTAAATACTATTTGTCAAATAAAAAAGCCGTTGTGCGTCAGACTAGCACACAACGACTCTGTGGTACACCATGCACCACACAAGGAAGAGATTAGGTGAACTCAATTTCTCCAAGCTCCGCCCCCTCATCTTTCTTTTGTTCAAAGAGAGGGCGAGTTTCTTTCGGAACAGATTGTTGTTTAATCTGTTCTTCTTTTTTTTGCCTTCGATTGGGAGCGGTGAGTATCATAACGATACCCAAGGTAACGATAAGAGCAATGATACACATTTTAATGTTGTCCTTCATCACTCACCTCCTTCATCTGCACCGCCGGAACAGGAACCGCTTCTTTCGGAAGCGACACCACAAGTTTTTGCGTCAGAACATACACCGTTTCTGCATATTCTTCCGCCGGAATAATTGCCCGAAGCCGATCATTCATATTTGGATCAAACAACCACGAAACATCACGAATCGAAACAGGTTCATGATTCATCAATTTCCTGACTGTCTCACGATCCTTATCGCGCCAACTGACACCATCCTTATCCGCCAACAAGAGTATGGACAAACACACCAAAGCAAGAACAATAAGCAACTTAGGTGCAACATCACAAAAACTCAAAGAAGGTGCTTTCGCACAAGGCCTTCCCATACCAAACCCCTTTCTATCTAAAGATCATACGCACAACACCACGCTGTGCTTCATATAACAAAATACATCAAAAATAGACTATGTCAATGCCTCGATTCCAGGAAGCGTCTCATTGGCAAGAAAATCAAGCATCGCTCCACCTGCACTTGAAACAAAAGAATACTTTTCAAACAAATGAAGTTTCGACACAACAGTGAGTGTATCTCCTCCCCCAAGCACACAATCAGTACCAGACTCTGCTATACGGTGTGCACACTCATTTGTCCCTTCAGCAAATCCTTTTTCATAATTTCCAAGAGGACCGTTCCACAGAACAAAGGATGCATCATCTATTACCATCTGTAAATCAGATACACTATCAGGCCCCATATCCATCACCACATCTCCTTCTTGTATATCATGAACATCTCGCACTTCCACCTCACCACCCTCTGTCTCTACAACAACATCTTGTGGTAACAGTAGGTGATCAGCCCCAACCATATCTGACACATCAACATCATCTACAAGCGAATTACCAACCTCAAGCCCTTGTGCTTTATAAAAAGTATTCGCAAGTGCTCCTCCAACAAACACCGTATCTGCTTTTGACAAAAACTTTCTCAGCAAAGGCAACTTTGTTGAAAACTTCGCCCCTCCAAGGATAAATAAAAAAGGATGTGCTGGCGAAAAAACTTTTGAAAGATTCTCAACCTCATCTACAAACGTCCTTCCTGCAAAAGATGGAAGATACTGTGGTACACCGACAATAGATGCATGCTCTCTGTGAGATGCAGAAAATGCTTCATTCACATATATATCTGCAAGTGATGCCAGATGTTTTGCAAAAGCAGTATCATTCTTCTTTTCTCCTTCCCACGCGCGCATATTCTCCAACAACACAACGCTCTCAGTAAAAGAAAATTCTTCATATATATCAGAGACAAATTGCACAGGAAAATACGTACGAAGATAATTAGCAATAGGAGAAAGACTTCCACCATGTCCTTCAAAGTGACTTCCAAGAATTACTGTCGCTCCTTTTGAAAGCAATTCTTCAATAGTTTGTATACTCTTTTTTATCCGAAAATCATCTTCGATGATACCTCCTTCTCGCAGAGGCACATTATAGTCCACTCGCACAAACACCTTCTTTCCTGAAACATCACCAAGATCATCGAGGGTTTTAAACTTCATAGTTACACTTCGTTAACAATACGAATAATGTCACCAAATTTTTTTGCATCTACACTTGCACGCCCCACCAAAAAACCTTGTACCTCACCTTCCACAAAAATCTGTTCTGCATTTTCCTCAGTAACCGACCCACCATACAAGACAGGAACACGAAACGCTGTCTGTCTGTTGTATAAATCAGAAAGTACTTTTCTGATAAAGAGAACAATCTCGTATAATTTCCGTCCGGTAATCGCTTCTTTCTTTCCAATTGCCCAAAGTGGTTCGTAAGCAATGACACATCGCTTCACTGCCGCTTGTGGCAATCCACACACCACTTCTTTTATTTCCCCTTCCAACTCATCAAGAAACACCCCCTCATTATCACGACTTTTCTCGCCGATACATATAATAGGTGTCATCTTTTGTTTCAAAATAACTTCTATTTTCTTGAGCATATCAGCGGTACTCTCACCCATTGCCCGACGTTCTGAATGTCCCACAATAACAAAAGAAGCACCACTATCTTTGACCATCTCCGCACTTACCTCTCCGGTAAAGGCACCTTCTTTTTCAAATGACACATTTTGCGCCCCAAAAGCAATAGTCTTTTGCTTCTTCAAAGCAAGAACAGGAAGATGCACACAGGAAGGACATAGAACAACATCAACCTTTTTGTATCGACGAGCAGTTTTCTTTGCTGATTCAGATAGTTTTTTTGCCTCCTTTATTGTCGAAGGATTCATTTTAAAATTCGCAACAACAAGTTTCTTCATACAGAAAGTATACCAACTATTCTACTTCCCGCCATTTCAAAATCTCATATTGATCACTTGTGAGTGGAAAACTTGGTGGCGGACTATACAGTAAGTTAGCATCATAGTTAAGATTTCGTATCTGATATCCATTTCCACCATCATATGCAAATCCATATCGCTCATTGGTAATAATAGTTCCGTTTAGTGTCAATTCTGAACGAACATCATATGGTGTGCACGCATTAACATAGAAAATCCAATACACTGTTTGTGTCGGATAGAAATACCTCCCCACGCGTCCATTTTGTGCCACAAGTGCAGCATCTATTTGCAGATCATCCTCACTATACAACCCTACGTTTATATCATCCTGCGCAATAAGAGCAATAACATCATCTCCATCATAATTGGTATACAACAAATCATTGTTTACCGTAATACTTCGACGGGTTGATGGCGAATCAGGAAATCGTCCAGCAGCAATTGTCAGTCGGGCACCATCAATCTGTCCATCAACCCATACATGGTCTTCAAAGAATAATAGTCCGTTTTCTGGTATTTCCTCATTCCCAATAAAACTCTCCTGTCCAACACTCCACGTTCCCCATCCATCTTGATTTTGATTGTTATAACAATATGATCGAGGCGGACTTTGCAAACGAGTTACCACATACAAATCATACGTGTCATCAGTCTTGAGTGTTATATGATACCCATAATATCCAGATGCAGGATAATACTCACCACTTGCCTGTGCCTCACTCTTTATACTCGCAAGATCAGTCGTCAATCCAACAAAATCAATTGTTGGAAGTGGAAATTCACGTCCTGCCTCAAATACATCTTCTCGATCAGGAACCTCTGCTGGCGGAAGTGGGTCGGTAGGAAAAACGTGCGTATGCACCCCAAACTCATCTCCACCGGAGTGATCGGGATCGCTATAGGACTCAAGTGAACTCGACACAATATTATGAGCCAATCCATCAAAGCGAATACCACCATTGGCATGGAGGTGTCCATATACCTCTGTTCCTTCTCCAAAACGCATGTCATCATTTGCGGCAACCGAATACTCAGCAAGTGACGGCACTGCCATAGTTACCTCCACCGTACGTGAGACACTTGGATCCTCAACAACGGTTCCTGTTGAACGAATAGTCACTACCGTAGACCCTGCAGGTGGCGCCTCAATCTCTAATGTATACTCTCCAAGTTTTGTTCCATTTTCATCAACAAAATCGTGTACATACGGACCTTCTGTACCAGTACCATCTTGATAATCAACAGGAGCATGTGCTAGATGCCAACGATAATAATCAATGCCCCCTTCAGCAATTTGAATAGCTCGTTCAAGATATATAGCCCGTTCTGCCGACTTGATTGCTATCCCTGCTGAATTCACGAGTGCACTAATGAGCACCACAGCAATACTTGCGTAGACAATAGTTTGTATCAAAATTGTTCCTTTCTCTTTCGACATATTACAAGTTATCTTTCAAGTTACGCATCATGGCCCGCGTACGGATAGTCATCGCATTCGTCCCAACATTCTCATTATTATCAATCACCAGTGTAATCTCCACCAAACGAATTTCTTTCCTTTCTACCGGAAACGTAAGTGCCGTAGTCGTACCTACGCCGTTATAATTCTCATCATAATAGGTGAAGACCACATCATTTCGTACATCTTCAATGAGAGTCACTATCTCCTCAGCATCCTCATCATAGACATGATACGCACCCTCTGGCACTATCTCTCCTTTTTTAAACACAGTTCCGTCAAGAAAATATCGCACCCGATTCTTGTCCCCATCACCATCAGGATCAGTAAAGAACGTAAACTCCGTCTCTGTCGCTGTCTTTATAGGGTACGCACCCTGACTTGATGGTTCAGCACTTCGAATCTCAACAGTAGTATCTTTTAACATCCTTTCTGCTTGAAATTGCGCAGAAAGATTACTCTGAAATCCAAAGCCAAGATTAAACAAATCTGCCTGAAAGGCGGCCATAATAACGGTCATTGTAGAAATAATCGCAACTGCAATGAGAAGTTCAGGAAGGGTTATTCCTTTGTGAAAATAATTACGATTCATTGAGTATAATTTCTTTACGCTTCCAATCAGTATCAAGACCCACCATTACCGTCTGACTTTGATACCCATCGGCCTCAACGGTAAGCTGATACTCTTCATGAGGTAATCCAGAAAAAACAGCCTGTCCCGGTGGCACACAATCGGTGGTAAAGGTGAATGACACATCTGAAATATTTGGTGTCACCGACACATCATCAGTATGTAGATATGCTTTGTATCGTGCATACCGGTCACCATTGTGTACTGCTGGAATATCGGTTTCTGCAAGCGTATAGTAAGTAGTCGTCGCACCATCAGGACCTTTGAATATAAAACTCTCTGTTGATGTACTGTTGCTTGTTGCAAACTGGAAACGAATCTCATCGATTCCCTGATCCTGCGGTGTCCACGATAACTTTTCATAATTACTCATTTCTCCTGTATCAAAAATAGACGATACTAACTCCCCATCTGACACATACTCTCCAAGCACCTCTCGCAATCGAAGCTCCCCACCAGACGTGTCAACATCACCATCGGAAGAATAGTACTCTGTCTCATCTTCAAACAATATTTGCCCTGATCCTCCTGACCAATCAGTCTGATGCAAATACCCTCGTCCTGTCACTTCATCAATTGTCTCTCCTGTTTCTCGCTCAAGCGTCACTCTCGCTTCCGACAGTGGCTGAAGTGTTATACCATCCCGCACCGTCACCAAAAGCGTAGCCGGATCATCAGGCCCCACAACAAGCATCACATCATAATCTTCATTCGGAGCAACATCCAAAAGTGTCGCTGGACTCGATCCTTCAAGCTGATAGAACCCATCTGTCACATCGAGACTATACGTATCTGATTCAAGGTCATTCAATACAAGCAAACCACTCCCGTCCGTCTGATGATTAACATCATATTTCACCACATCAGGATTTATACCAATAAGGTGTGAACCGGTAAGTGTAAAGTCGATACCACCAACACTCTGACATGTCTGTGTTACCGTTGAGACATTCACGTCACTGGCCTCACTAATAATAAACGTTGTCCCTGTCACTTGCTGGAGCACCACTGTCACATTCGGCTGAAGCGGTGTTGAAGGAGAGAGTTCATCGATACTATATGTCTTTGAAGTAGAATAACCTGATTTTGATATTGTAATCTCATACCCCTGCACATCAGGTGGCACATCAACAAGCTGCAACATACCATTATTATCAGTTGTCTCTTCGATGGAAACAACCGGATCAACGTCTGCATTTTCAATATACACATCAGCATCAACAACAGGTTGCCCGTTAACATCAATGACTTGGATAAAGAGAGCTCCATTTTCAGAAGCAGTCTCAAGATTCTTTGGACCAATGCGACTCGTGAAGTGCACCGGATCAAAATGTGTACACGACGGACATCCCACAAGTATATCAACCAACTTCGAATCAGCAGGAGATAAATCATTTGGGCTTCCTCCAATTGTTCCATCAAATGGGTCGTCTATATTTCGTACTGTCGTGGTGGCATAGAAAGTCTTTCCATTTCGAACAAGTTCCTGCGAGCGAGGAAGCACTCCACTCGGAATACCATCTTCAATACCGATATCTGCATATGGCATATTTCGCACCACCTCAAAAAGTTCATTGGCAACAGACGCTGCCGTCACCTTATCTCTTGAAACTGCAATGAGTTCATACAAGTTGGTGTACCCACGATATGCAATAGTTGATATAAGCGTAAACAGCACTACACCAATCACTACTTCGGTAAGAGTCACACCACGATTAAAAGAAGAACCTTTCATCAGTTCATTATATCAAAGTATAAAAAAACAAGACGAAGTAAAACTTCGTCTTGTACATATCTGAGAATATAGATGTCACTCAATCTGGAAACCCGTACAGAGCACACTGATACCCGTACCTTCCAATCGCTCATTCATAAAATCGTTAACCAATTTTTTAAATAATTCCTGCTGCCCTGGATTAAGCGGGTTATAAAACTCTGCCAACTCTTTTGAGTGTGCGTTGTTCAGTTCATACAACTGGTATTGAATCCTTTCATTCACACTCTTTGCCGTCCCTTCATAGTCCTTGAAACCAGTTGACCCTAAAGAAAAATAAACATCTGGATCAATCATCCCTAGAACTGAGTAGGTAATCTTCCGAGCTTTTGGATTATCGGTAATCGGTGTTACCGACGAACTACTAACCAATCGGTCCCCAATAGGAACAGCAATATAGTCGCTGTTCTTTTTAACAAAAGGAACTTCAGTATACACATACTTACCTGCCCCGCTTGCACCATTAACCGTCACCGGCTTTGTTTGTGTCATAAACACAACATTTTCGACCCTAAGTACATACGCACTGAGATACAACGCAACAATAATCATGAACAAAACAGCAAAGATAAATGCCTTAATAAAACCACTGACACCATCTTTTTCTTGAATACCGCCCAGCATCTGTCCCACAGCACACCTTCTTTCTATATAAAAGAACACTTTGTTTCAACAAAACACTACCCCCTTTATACAATAAAAAATAGAAAAAGCAACCCTATATCGCATCCACCAACGAATACGTCGGCGTAAGCATTGAAATAGCAAAGATACCCACAAATACACCAATCACCGCCATAAGGAGTGGCTCAATAAGCGTCGACATATTTTTTGTCTTCTCTTGCACATCTTCTTCATAGAAATCAGCAACATTCCCGAACATCTCTGAAAGATTTCCTGTCTCTTCACCCACACTTGCCATCTCACCTACAAATACTGGATACAAGTTCTCATACGCCAAAAATACTTTTGAAATTGGTTCTCCTTTCTGCACCCTTTTTTCAGCCTCTTCAAGTACTTCTCTATAATATGAATTCTGTACCACATCTCTTGTAATTCGAATTGATTCAACATACTCAACACCAGATGACAGAAGTGAGGCAAGTGTTCGTACCGTCCGTGCCGCATTAATCTCTTTGGTAATAGGAGAAAAAAGAGGCAACTTCAACAAAAGAAATTCAACTCCTCTTTTTCCCCATGGTTGTTTTACAACATACACAACAGCTCCCACAACAAGAAGAAGAATACCAAGTGTCACAATAGTGTGATACCGAAGAAAATCACTGATGCCGATAATAATCCGAGTTGAAAGTGGAAGTTCTACCCCAAGATCATTAAACGTTGAGGTAAGTGTCGGCACCACAAAGTAGAGCATCAAAATACCAAGGACACCAATCAATCCAAGAATCACTGCCGGGTATACCATCGCTCCTTTAATCTTTTTCTTGATGAGATACGTTCGTTCCATTTGATCTGACACTGCTTGAAGTGATTGAGAAAGATTTCCACTCTGCTCACCAGCAGCTACCATTGATACAAATAAGTCAGGAAAGACTTTTGGAAAATCAGCAAGTGATTCATTGAATGATGACCCTTGCCCAATACTATCCTGCAAATCAGCAAGCACCTTCTTGAGAAGTTTGTTCCTTGTCTGTCTTTCTAATACAGAAAGTGCTCGAGAAAGTGATAGACCTGATCGAATCATCAAACCAAGGTTGCGAGCGAAAAGAATCTTTTCATGCTCCTTTACCTTTCCAAACATCACATCAAACTTCTCTGTAAAGCGCTTTACCCACGACCCTTCTTTTCCTTTTTCAATAAAAACCACCTGCTCTCCTGCGCTTTCAATTTTTTCTTTCACCGCATACTGGTTCACCGCCTCCATCTTTCCTTTATACGATGACCCGTCTTCTTTTATTGCTTTATATGTAAAAATTGCCATATATTATTCTGATACAACACGGAGTACCTCTTCAATAGTGGTAAGTCCTTGTACTGCTTTAAAAATTCCATCTTCAATCATGGTAAGCATTCCCTCCTCTTGCGCCTGCTTTTCAATATTTCCCGCTGTCGCATCTTTCATTATAAGTTCTTTTACTGATTCAGACACCTTTAATACTTCACAAATAACAATACGTCCTGCATATCCATCTTCTGACCCCGTCTTCTTTGGCTTATAAAACGGTATCTTTTCCCACGAAGAAACATCTTCTCCTATAATTTTCTCTTTCTTCAAATCGACAAGTACCCGATCAATATCAACAGTTTTCTTCAAAGAGTCCACCTCTTTCTTGGAAAGAAAATATTGTTCTTTTGTATTAGCCAATCGACGCACCAAACGCTGTGCAATCACCACATCGAGAGTCGACACCAACAAAAAGGGCTGTGCACCCATATCAAGTAATCGCGGTACCGCACCTGCAGCAGAGTTGGTATGAAGTGTTGAAAGCACAAGGTGTCCGGTAAGGGCAGCATTAATCGCGAGCGATGCTGTTTCTCCGTCTCGAATCTCACCAACCATAATGACATCTGGATCCTGTCGAACAAGTGCACGGAGTCCTTTTGAGAAGGTAAATCCAATATCAGGTTTTACCTGTGTCTGATTAATCCGCTTCATTTGATACTCAACCGGGTCTTCCACTGTTGAAATATTCACATCTGGCGTATTCAAGATATCAAGCACTGTATAGAGCGTTGTTGTTTTTCCAGAACCAGTTGGACCTGTAGTAAGGATAAGTCCTGTCGTTGATTTTGTTGCATCTTGAATTTTTTCAAGTGCCTCTCCGTGGAAACCAAGGGCCTCGAGGGTAAATCCGGAGACATTCTCACGAAGCAAACGCATTACTGTCTTTTCTCCGTAATACGTAGGAAGTGTTGAAACACGAAATGATACCTTTTCTCCATTAAGCTCTATTTTGAAACGACCATCTTGTGGTAATCGTTTCTCATCAAGCTTCAAATTCGACAACACTTTAATACGCGCAGTAATACTTTCTGATGCACTTTTTGGAAGTGTCATCGCATCGCGAAGTATTCCATCAATACGATAGCGAACAATCACCTGTTGTTCTGTTGTCTCAATATGAATATCTGATGCATTCTGCAAAATAGCATGCTTCAATAACGTATCGACAATACGAACAACAGGCAAATCTTCTGCCATTTCTTTTAAGTCCTTTTCAGACGCATCTTTCTCCCCCTCCTTTATTGTCTTGATCGCTCCAACTTCTTTTTGAATCAAATCACCAAACTCAGCCTTGAGACTCTTTTGATACTGCAACAATGCATGTTTAATCGACGCATTATCAGTCAATCGAGGCAAGATACGAAGTCCCACCTTCTTTTTTACAAAATCAATCGCCTCGAGGTCATCAGTATCAAGCATGGCAACCTCAAGCGTATTGCCGTCTTTCCGAAACGCCACAATATTATGACTACGTGCAATAGGTTCAGGAACAAGAGAAAGCACTTCAAAATCAAGTTTTTGATTTTTCAAATTTACAAACGGAATACCAAGAATATACGCTTGCATCTTTCGCAAATCATCTTCGGTAAACTTCCCGTCAGAGACAAGCACATCACCTATTGATCGCTCTTTCTCTTTCGCCTTCTTTTTTGCCTCATCAAAATCTTGTTGGGTAATGAGACCAGAGTCAAGAATGAACTCTTCAAGTTGTGACTCTTCAATGTGCATAGATACATTTATTATACAAGCAAAGAAACAAAAGAAACAGAAAAGATATCCCAACACCTTGACAATACTATAATTTCGTGTATATTATTATACAGAAAATTATCACAGCACACGCTGTGTATCTATATAAAGTTCATTCAAAAAAGTATATAAGGAGAAAAAATATGAAATGTTTTGGACTGATTATCGTAACCATCTCGTTGATGGTACTTACCGGCTGTCAGACAGTCACAACATCGGAAATCTCAAGTAATGAACCCTTGAGAACACCTCAGCTCAGCAGTACCAAGTACCTACACCGGAACCAACTCATGCACCCGTCGTGCAAACATACGAGCCCCCGGTACAACAGGTACAACAGGTACAACAGGTACAACAGGTACAACAGGTACAACCTATTGTGGTAACTGAACCTATGGTTCAGCAAAACAAACCTCAATTTGTTCAGGTGCGTCAACAAGCACCCACACCGCAACCAACCGTACAATCATCAGAAAAGACTTTCTTTTCGTTTGATTGTGCACTCGGGACCATCAAATACATCCTCTATAGTCAAACTGATGAAAGAGGGACATTTGATGTCGTTACTATATGCCTTGCATACAGTGGTAAAAGTGGAGCTGCGCAGAACACGTCACCTCAGGCATCACAAAGGCTCCAAGAATTCCTTGGATCTCATCCTGAGCTCGTGCAAGAGTTTGAAGATGGCCCCGCCATCCCGCTCTACCAAGCATTCCTCAAAGAGTATCAATTCGATACTGCTCACGAGGTTATGTGGAAAAAATTGTTCGGTATGTATCAACAATTTGGAGTCAGTATGACCCATCTTGTGTATCTTCATCCGAATGTGATGAGAACACTCGCCATGACACGATTCACATCGCACAACATGATGGAACTGATGGATAACTCAACTCGTATCTCTTTCGATTACGACTGGAGAAATGATGTTGACCCCGTCAGAAAGAAAATTCACTTCACCAAAAACAAACGGGTAAATGATGCAGTCAACTTTGCACTGCAACAAATACTCAAGGAGGAACAATCATGAAGAAAACACTGTTTTTATTTTGCCTACTGTTCCTGTCCCTTGTTGGGTGCAGACGAGCAGAAGTCATCACGGTTCTCAACCAAAACCTGAACGGAGAGATTCGAGAAGACAACATTCTTCTCGTCAAAGAACCGTTCACCCCGTCAGTGACTCATGTGGAAAGTACTAAGTACTGTGCCACGGGGAATCTGCAAAATTACCGCCTCAACAAAAATTCCCTTCTTCAAGGCGTCGCTAACGGCGATCTCTGTCTTACCAAACAAGACGGGTGGAAATACGGCGCAGCTGGATCCACACCACTGGAACAAGCCGCCGCCTTTGTTGGTGCGAGTGGAAGACTTGCTCAAGGACTGAACACCGAAGGCACCAAAATCAACAATTACAACGGCGGGTCTGCAAACGCCAATGCACAAGGCGGTAATGGTGGTTCTGCAGGCGCAAGCCTTGGAGCAAAGTTCATCAACCAAAACAATAACCAAAACAACCAGTGTGTTGATGGAGATACTACAAACACTGGCACCATCTCACCGTAATTCTCCTTGTATCCCTCACCCCGGAAGGGCGAGGTAGGTAGCTGGGCCTAGGATAGCAATATCCTAGGCCCTTTTGTATACATTGACATCCCCACTCATTCATGTATACTATAGAAGTCAGTTTGATAGATTGTTACAGAAATTCGCTCCAAGCGAATTTTTCTTTTGTAACATTAATAATAAGTAATATGATTGATTTAAAAGTAGTAAATTCAGTTCTTGGACAGCTTGAAGAAGAGCGAGGTATCCCGAGTGATAAGATCATCGAGGCTATTGAAACAGCTCTTGCCACAGCATACAAGAAAGAATGGGGAAAGCGCGGACAAATCGTACGAGCAATTTTCGATAAAAACACAGGGACAGCAGAATTCGTACAGGTAAAAATGGTTGTTGACGAATCAAAGGTCTACATGGATCCAGAAGATGCACCTGAATATGATGAAGACACACCTGAGGAAGAGAGGAAAACTCTCTTCAACACAGAACATGACATTATGATTGAGGATGCAAAGCGTATTAAAGCAGACGCACAAATTGGAGACGAAATCGTCTTCCCTCTTGAACCACGTGATGACTATGGACGTATCGCTGCTCAAACAGCAAAACAAGTTATCATCCAAAAAATACGCGAAGCAGAGAAAGTATCTGTCTTCAAAGAATACGGAGAACGAGAAGGAGATATCATCTCTGGTACTGTTCAACGAATTGAACGAGGAAACCTCTTCATCGATCTTGGTCGTGCAACGGGAATCCTTCCATACAACGAACAAATTCCTGGGGAACGATATCGACAAGGAGAACGTATCCGCGCATATCTGTATAAAGTAGAAGATACACCACGCGGTGTCTTCCTTCGACTATCACGTTCACATCCAAAATTCATGGAAAAACTCTTTGAAGGAGAAGTGCCAGAAATTGGTGCAGGAACTGTAGTGATAAAAGCAATTGCCCGCGAAGCAGGATCACGAAGTAAAATTGCAGTACAAACAACAGATGATCACATTGATCCAGTTGGAGCACTTGTCGGACAGCGAGGTGTTCGTGTTTCAACAGTAATGTCAGAACTAAGCGGAGAAAAGATTGATATTATTGAGTGGTCAGATGACTCTATTCAATTCATTGAAGATGCTCTCTCACCAGCAAAAGTTCTCGGTGTAGAGATTAACGAAGAAGATGAAGAAGCTACTGTTGAAGTAGCTGAGGATCAACAATCACTTGCCATTGGAAAAGGAGGACAAAATGTCCGCCTTGCAGCAAAACTCACTGGTTGGAAAATTGATATCAAATCAATTCAAGGAGAAGAAATTGCTGAAGCAGATGGTAATCATGTTGAGATAAAAGAAGACACACAAACAACCAAAGAAGAAACTGAAACACCACAACCAGAGGAACCTCAAGAAGAGAAAACTGAAGAAGCACCAAACACAACTCCC
>MDTC01184725.1_pt1 | contig 25537 bp, 19 predicted proteins | sample 811181 | NCBI WGS metagenome assembly MDTC01 (sample SAMN05326644, study PRJNA326480) | marine metagenome | isolation source: seawater | place: Pacific Ocean: North | collected 2011
TTAATAGTCCCAATAGCTATGGAGAAAGAACTTCGGTTTGCCATTCGCGAAGGTGGCAGGACTGTTGGGGCAGGCGTTATATCTGAAGTAATTGAGTAAAACTGTAAATCGATGAGAATAATTATTCAGCTAGAGTGTACTGAGTGCAAGCGCAGGAATTATAGCGGGAAAAAGAACAAGAGGAATACTCCAGATAAACTGGAGGTCAATAAATATTGCCGTTTCTGTGGGAAACATACTCCTCACAAGGAATCAAAGTAAATGGTTTTAATGGTGCAGGCCAGTAGCTCTAATGGCTAGAGCACCGCGCTCCAAACGCGGGTGTTGGGGGTTCGAGTCCCTCCTGGCCTGCCAATGGGTGCATGAAAGGATCAAGTAGCGGTATGGGTATGTTGCAACAGGGAATAACTTTTTTAAAGGAAGTAAGGATTGAGACCAAAAAGGTCACTTTTCCTAAAAGAAAGGAGACCTTCGCCACCACAGCCGCGGTAATAGTTGTTGTTATTTTGATTGGGTTTTACTTGGGAGTCACTGACTTTATATTGTCAAAAACAGTGGGTTTGGTACTTAGCTAATGATTTCTGGAAAAGAGACCAAAGAAAATATAATTGAGGAGCAGCCTGAGAAGGTTGTAAAAAGTGAAGAAACTGAGGATCAAATGCTTGAGTTGACCCCTAAGGAGTCCACCAAAACTTTGCTTGACGGTGCTGATAAACCGGAGGAGATGGAAGAAAATAATGACTCGTCCAAAACGGGTGAATGTGAACAAAAGGACGCAGAGCCAATGGAACCAGAGGAGAAGGTTGTAAATGGTGTTCCGCTCAAATGGTATGTACTGCACACCTACTCTGGTTATGAAAAAAAAGTAAAAGAGCATCTCCGAGATAGAGTCAAGCAATATAATTTGCCCGAATACGTGGGAGACATACTGGTTCCAGAAGAAGACGTTGTGGAGGTGCGTGGAGGTAAAAGGCGGATAAGTACTAGGATGTTTTTTCCCGGGTATGTGTTAATAGAAATGGCGATGACGGAAAAACTTTGGTACATAGTTAAAGATACACCACGCATAACAGGTTTTCTCGGCGAAGCCAATGTGCCTTTGCCTCTGACTGCAGACGAGGTTGCAAGAATGAAGGAGCAAATGACTGGTGTATCAGACAAGCCAAGGCCCAAGTTCTCCTACGATGTTGGTGAATCTGTACGAGTTACAGAAGGGCCATTTGCGAACTTTACCGGTATTCTAGACGAAGTAAACGCCGAACGGGGGAAAGTAAAAGTTATGGTGAGTATTTTTGGGCGCTCCACACCAGTTGAGCTTGAGTTTGCACAAATTGAGAAAATAAGTTAATAAATTACCGTTTAACTAGAGAGCAATATGGCAAAAGAAGTTATAGGAAGCATCAAGCTTCAAGTGCCGGCAGGTGCGGCCAATCCGGCACCTCCTGTGGGCCCGGCCCTAGGACAGCACGGAGTAAATATAATGGAGTTTTGTAAGGCTTTCAATAGCCAGACTCAGGGGAAGGAAGGACTTATTATCCCGGTGATAATCACTGTGTACAATGATAGAAGTTTTTCATTCCAGCTTAAGTCACCACCAGCGTCGGTTTTGTTGAAGCGGGCAGCTGGGATAGCCAAGGGTTCCTCGGAACCACATGTGAATAAAGTTGGTAAAGTAACCTGGAACCAAGTGCGCGATATCGCTGACCAAAAAAAAGAAGATTTAAATGCCTCCGACCATGAGAGCGCTATGCAAATTATTGCTGGCACGGCTAGGTCGATGGGAATTTTGGTCGAATAACCAAAGTCACGTAAGGAGCTGTTTTGAATGTCAAACAAGAGTAAAAGGAGAATGGCTGTCGACGATAAGCTGGATAAGGATAAAAAATACCAGCTTTACGAGGCAATTGAGATAGCTAAAGGTGTGGCGAACGTCAAATTCAACGAAACCTTTGAGTTGTCGGTAAGACTCAGCGTTGACCCGACCAAAGCTGACCAAATGATTCGTGGTTCGGTGACACTGCCAAATGGTACAGGCAAGTCGAGGATCATAGCAGTTTTTGCAAAAGGTGATAAGGTTACTGAAGCCAAAGAGGCTGGGGCTGATTTTGTTGGTGATGCTGACTTAGTAGAAAAAGTTTCTTCTGGATGGCTTGATTTTGATGTCGCTGTTGCTACCCCTGACATGATGGCTTCTGTTGGTAAGCTTGGCAAAGTGCTAGGGCCACGTGGGCTTATGCCAAACCCAAAATCAGGCACAGTTACCTTTGATGTTGCTAAAGCCATCAAGGAAATCCAAGCTGGCAAGGTGGATTTTCGCGTTGATAAAGCTGGTATTGTGCATGCCCCTTTTGGGAAGGTAAACTTCGAGGCAGACGACCTTTTTGAGAACGCTAAGGCACTTGTTGGACAACTTCTTAAAATGAAGCCGGCCTCAGCAAAAGGCACTTATATTAGGAGCATATCAATATCGACAACCATGGGGCCCGGGGTAAACGTTGATAGTTTTAATATTGGGCTAGACCACAAGTCGGCAGCGTGAAAAGGTAGAACATTATGGTTCATGAGACGAAAATCCAAGAAGTGGAAAGTATAAAGACCTATTTTAACGAGTCCAAGTGTGCTGTTCTAGCTGACTACCGAGGGGTTTCTGCAGACGAAATGACTGAACTTCGTAGGAAACTTAGAGAGAACAACTCAAAACTAAAAGTCATGAAGAATACTTTAGCTAGACTCGCTGCCAAAGATACTACATACGAATGTGTGAATGATTTATTCAATGGACCAGTTTCAGTTGCTTTTGGAATGGGAGAGGATGTTTCCGCCCCCGCCAAAGTGATGACGGATTTTGCCAAAGAAAATAAAAACCTAGAAATACTTGGTGGGATAGTGGAAGGTGCAGTGCTGGACAGCAAGGCAGTTCTAGAGTTGTCCAAAATGCCTCCAAAACCAGTAATTCAGGCCATGTTGCTAGGTGTTTTCGAGGCACCGAGCAGAAACTTCTTAGGAGTACTGGAAGGGACTGCTAAAAAGTTTCTTTATGCATTAAGTGCAATTGCTGAAAAAAAGAATGAAATAGAACAGGGTTAACACCCTAAATAATTTATATAAAAAGATTTACAGTTATCTAAGGAGTTTAAAAAATGACGGCAACAAAGGAAGACGTCAAGGAATTTTTGAAGAACTTACCGGTTCACGAACTTCTCGGTTTTGTTAAAGAGCTTGAGGATGAGTGGGGCGTAACAGCGGCCGCACCTGCTGCCGCTGTAGCCGTTGCTGCTCCGGGAGCAGATGACAGTAGCGATGAAGGCCCATCTGTGGTGTCGGTAGTCCTTTCTGGTCCTGGAGATAAAAAAATTCAGGTTATTAAGGCGGTTCGTGAGATTACTGGCCTTGGTCTCAAAGAAGCCAAGGATCTAGTGGATAGCGCACCTAAAGCGGTTAAGGAAGGCATAGAAAAAGACGAAGCCGAAAAAATTAAAGCTCAACTTGAAGAGGCTGGTGCTATTGTTGAATTAAAATAGCATCTGTGCATCTTATGGTTATAGCCGTCAACTTAGCACCACTAATAAAACCCTTCTCTTCGTCGGGAGAGGGGACTGATGCATCCTTTGGAGAATAACTAATGGTTAATGGAGTGGGTTTTAGACCCGGGAAAGAACCGATAAATAGAATGGATTTTTCAAAAATCCCATCTGTAATCGACATACCCAATTTACTTGAACTGCAGACTAAGTCCTACGAGAAATTTTTGCAAATGCGCACAAAACCAGATGATAGGCAAATGATCGGATTACAAGAGATTTTCACGAAATGTTTTCCAATATCCGACTTTAATAAAACAGCCACCCTTGAACTCAAAGGATATGAAATAGGCATATGGGAGTGCAAATGTGGTGAGTATTCAGGCCTAGGTGGGCCAGGAGTCAATTGTCCAAAATGTAAGACTGAAGTTGTATATAAAGAGAAGTTGCACGTTGACGAATGCAAACAAAGGGGTTCATCCTATGTGGCACCGTTAAAAATAATGATCCAGCTCCAAACCAAAATAATAGATGAAGAGACTGGCGAGTCTTCACCAGGGGAGATTAAAGAACAGAAGATTTATCTGGGTGAAATTCCTTTGATGACCAGTACTGGTACTTTTGTAATAAATGGAACAGAGCGTGTTATTGTTAGTCAAATGCATCGTTCTCCAGGTGCATTTTTCACAGATGAGAAGGGTAAAGGGGCACAAGCTGGACAAACTGTTTATTCTGCAAGGCTGATTCCCTACCGTGGATCTTGGCTTGACTTTGAATTTGATACTAAAGATTTCCTGCACATAAGGATTGACCGAAGGCGTAAATTTCCCGCCACTATTCTACTTAAGGCCCTTGGATATGAGGTTGATGAACTACTAGCTTTTTTCTACAAGTTTGCCAAAGTCTCATGCCAAAAAGCACAAGGCGAGTTTGTTATTGATGTGAACAAAGATGTGCTCGGTATGGGGCTTAAAGCTGTCGATAATATTAAAAACCCTAAGTCGAAAGATTTACTTGTTAAAGCTGGTAGAAAAATCAACAAAAAATCAATAAAACAGCTTGAAGCTGCAGGAATAAAAACCATACCCATTGCTGAAGAAAGCTTGATTGGCCAATATTGCGCTGAGGATATCGTAAATGAAGAAACTGGAGAGGTTTTGATAGAAATAAACACTCAAATTACACCTGAGATCCTCAGTGTTGTGAGAGGAATACGAATCAAAAGCTTTCACATTCTTATTATAAACGAACAGTTTAGTGATACATCTATTCGCGACACATTAACCATTGACAAGGTTGAAAGCAGTGCGGAAGCGCTCAAAGAAATATACAAACGAATGAGACCGGGTGATCCACCATCTGATGAAACGGCCAAAGTTCTGTTTGAAAATCTATTCTTCAACCCAAAGAGGTATGATCTCTCTGAAGTTGGAAGGCTGAAGTTGAATAATAGGCTGGGGTTGGAAATGCCGCTCAACCAAAGACTGCTAACAAAAGAGGACATACTAAATGTTGTCAGAATTCTATGCGAACTTAAACAAGGCAGTGGAACCGTCGACGATATAGATAATTTAGGGAACAGAAGAGTGCGTTCTGTTGGTGAGTCAGTGGAGAACCAGTTTCGCATTGGGCTTGTTCGTATGGAAAAAGCGGTAATGGAGCGGTTGAATACGATGGACTTAGAAGTTGCCATGCCACATGATCTCCTAAACGCAAAACCAGTAACAGCGGCTATCAAAGAGTTCTTTGGTTCGTCTCAACTTTCACAATTTATGGATCAGACTAACCCCCTTTCGTCAATTACCCACAAACGTAGACTTTCTGCTTTGGGACCAGGAGGCCTGACAAGAGAAAGGGCCGGTTTTGAAGTGCGTGATGTGCACCCAAGCCATTATGGCCGTATATGCCCAATTGAAACACCCGAAGGTCCGAATATTGGGCTCATTTCATCACTTTCAACTCATGCCAGAGTTAACGACTTTGGGTTTATTGAAACGCCTTACCGCAAGGTTGCTGATGGTAGAGTGTCTAATGAGATTGAATATCTCTCTGCCATGGAAGAAGACAAATTTACAATTGCTCAAGCAAATGCCATCCTAGATGAAGATGGTAAGTTTGTAAAAGATCTCATCCAGTCAAGGGTTCGTGGTGATTATGCCATGTCTCCTCCATCTGAAATCGGCTATATGGACGTCGCACCTAAGCAATTGGTCTCTGTTGCTGCAGCATTAATCCCATTCTTGGAGAATGACGATGCCAACCGAGCATTGATGGGTTCAAACATGCAGCGCCAAGCAGTTCCGCTACTTCACACAGAGGCACCTTTAGTGGGAACAGGCATGGAGACGATTGTTGCTAGTGATTCAGGAGCAGTTGTTGTGGCAAAGAATAGTGGTGTGGTTATAAGTGTTGACGCAAGTCGTGTTGTAGTGCGAATTACTCAGGGCAACAAAGATGGATCCCAGGTCGACATATATAACCTTATTAAGTTCGACCGCTCTAACCAGAACACTTGTATAAACCAGATTCCTATTGTTTCTCTTGGTCAGAAAATTAACAAGGGAGATGTAATAGCTGATGGCCAGTCCACTGATAGGGGCGAACTTTCACTTGGACGGAATGTGCTTGTAGCATTTATGCCATGGAATGGCTACAACTTTGAAGACGCAGTTATCGTTTCTGAAAAATTGGTTAAAAACGATGTATACACATCTATTCATATTGAAGAATTTGAAGTAGAGGCTCGTGATACAAGACAAGGTAAAGAAGAGATTACTAGGGACATTCCCAATGTTTCTGAAGACTCACTAAAGGATCTCGATGAATCTGGAATCATACGAATTGGAGCCAAGGTTCGTTCCGGTGACATACTTGTAGGAAAAGTTACGCCAAAAGGAGAAACTTTGTTGTCTCCTGAAGAGAAATTGTTGAGAGCAATCTTTGGGGAGAAGGCCGGGGATGTACGTGATACTTCACTTACTGCACCTCCAGGAAACGAAGGCGTGGTAATCAACGTCAGAGTGTTTTCTAGACGGGGTGCTGATAAGGACAAAAGGGCGCTTATTATCGAAGAAAACGACAAGGCGAGATTACGAAAGGATATGGATGATGAGATAACTATCGTCCTGCAGGAAAGAGATAACAAGGTGCGTGAGTTGCTTGTTGGCAAAAAGGCTGGTGACGATATTTTTAAGGGTGGTAACAAGATATTGGGGAAAGGCGACAAACTTACCGATGATGTCCTAGCTGGTTTGGCAGGTAAAGAGCTGATGAAAGTAGAGGTTGCAAACGACTCAAAAACTGCCGAGAAGGTTAACCAAGTAGATGTAGACATTAGTGGTATGGTGTTCGATCTCAAGACAAAATACGAAGACCGAATTGGGAAGTTTGATGCTGGTGATGAGCTTCTCCCTGGCGTCATTAAGAAGGTTAAGGTCTATGTTGCCATCAAGCGAAAATTGCAGGTTGGGGATAAAATGGCAGGAAGACATGGCAATAAAGGAGTTGTTTCGATTATTGTCCCAGAAGAAGACATGCCTTATACAGAAGATGGAACACCTATTGAAATTATTCTAAACCCTTTAGGGGTGCCATCCCGCATGAATGTGGGCCAAATAATGGAAACAACGCTTGGCATGGCTGCCAAAAGGCTTGGAACTCATGTTATGACTCCAGTTTTTGATGGAGCTCGCGAATCCGATATTACGGAAATGCTGGACAGGTCTGGCTATCCAGTAAATGGAAAAGTACCATTGACGGACGGGTGTACAGGAGAGGGGTTTGATCAAAAAATTCTTGTTGGGTATATCTATATGCTGAAGCTTCACCACCTCGTTGATGACAAGATACATGCGCGTTCTACTGGACCATATTCTTTAGTGACCCAACAGCCTTTAGGTGGCAAGGCCCAGTTTGGAGGACAGCGGTTAGGTGAAATGGAGGTCTGGGCGCTTGAAGCCTACGGTGCTGCTTATACACTTCAGGAAATGTTAACTGTAAAGTCGGATGATGTAGAAGGCAGAAAACGAATGTATGAATCGATAGTCAAGGGTGACCACAGTCTGAACCCAGGACTACCAGAGTCGTTCAATGTCCTTGTCAAGGAACTACAGGCACTTGCATTGGATGTGGAGCTTTTACAACGTTCGTGAATTTAACGCATTACTTGTTCTAAATAGAAGCTTAACTAAAGTTTTGGGATCTTAAACCTTTGAAATGGAGATATGACATTGGATACTTACGGTGACTCTTTTGCTGATAGGCCAATAGATCCAATTAGCTTCAATGCCCTTCGTATTCGTTTGGCCTCACCGGAGAAGATCCGGTCTTGGTCTTTTGGAGAGGTGAAGAAGCCGGAGACGATAAACTATAGAACGTTCAAACCTGAGCGGGACGGGCTGTTCTGCGCCAAGATATTTGGTCCGGTTAAGGATTGGGAGTGCGTCTGTGGTAAATACAAGCGGATGAAGCACAAGGGAGTGGTATGTGAGAAGTGTGGAGTTGAAGTTATTCTCTCAAAGGTTCGCAGGGAGCGTATGGGGCATATTGAACTTGCCAGCCCTGTGGCACATATCTGGTTTTTTAAGGGGCTGCCTTCTAGGATAGGAAACTTTCTTGACCTTACACTTCGTGAACTTGAGAAGGTTATCTACTTTGAAAACTACATAGTTGTTGATCCCGGGGAGGTTGAAGAACTTAAATACAAGCAACTTTTAACAGAAGAAGAATATCGTTCGTTTGTTGAACATTATGGCAAAAGTGCTTTCGAAGCTGGTATTGGTGCTGAAGCTATAGACAACCTAATTCGAAGTATAGATATAGAAGAGCTCTCTGAGGAACTCAAAGAGGCACTGGAGGAGACGAACTCACAACAAACCCAACGTAAACTAGCGAAAAGACTGACGATTGTAGAGGCATTTAAGAAATCTGGCAATCTTCCAGAGTGGATGATCCTAAAAGTCATCCCGGTTATTCCTCCAGATCTCCGTCCTTTGGTTCCTTTGGATGGTGGACGATTTGCCACATCTGATCTCAATGATCTCTATAGACGTGTGATAAATAGAAATAATAGACTTAAAAGGATACAAGAACTTCGAGCCCCTGATATTATTATTAGAAATGAAAAAAGAATGCTCCAAGAAGCAGTTGCTGCGCTATTTGATAACGGCAGGCGAGGTCGAACCCTAAAAGGGCCTAACAAAAGGCCTCTCAAAAGTCTATCAGATATGCTGAAAGGCAAACAGGGAAGGTTTCGGCAGAACCTACTCGGAAAGCGAGTAGATTACTCAGGACGCTCTGTTATAGTTGTTGGGCCAAAACTAAAATTTTATGAGTGTGGTTTGCCGAAAAAAATGGCGCTAGAAATTTTTAAGCCTTTTATTTTTAATCGACTAGAACAAAAAGGTTACGTCACTACGATTAAAAGTGCCAAAAAGATGGTGGAATTGCAGCGGCCTGAAGTTTGGGAAGTGCTTGAAGAGGTGGTAACTGAGCACCCTGTTCTACTTAACCGTGCGCCTACATTACATAGGCTGGGAATTCAGGCATTTATGCCGATTTTAGTTGAAGATAAAGCTATCCAACTCCACCCACTTGTCTGTGCGGCGTTCAATGCAGATTTTGACGGGGACCAAATGGCTGTGCATTTGCCACTTTCAGTAGAAGCACAAATAGAAGCTAAGTTTTTAATGATGTCGATACACAATATTCTATCTCCTGCCAATGGTAAGCCAATTACTGTTCCGTCGCAGGATATTGTCTTAGGTTGCTACTACCTCACAAAAGAAAGAGGTGGAAGCTTAGGTGAGAATAAATCTTTCACTGATATAACGGAAGTTAGAAGAGCTTATGACAATAGAGAATTGTCAGTTAACGCACGTATAAAAGTCAGAATAGAAAACGAAATTTACAATACAATCGCTGGAAGGGTTCTACTTTACGAAATATTACCTGTTGGTTTTGGCTTTTGGCGAATTAACAAACTTATGGTTAAAAAGACTATTCAGGACTTGGTTAACGAAGTTTTTACGGAAAGAGGCAGGAATGAAACAGTTAAATTTTTGGATCACTTGAAAGACCTTGGTTTCGAAATGGCAACCAAAGCTGGTATTTCTATATCGATGGACAATATGCTGATTCCGGATCATAAAGAAGAGCTAGTTAATAAAGCGGCTAAAGAAGTGGCTAAGGTCAACGATCAATACCACAGTGGACTAATCACCCAAGGTGAACGCTACAATAAAATTGTTGATGTATGGTCTCAGACAACAGACAAAGTGGCAAAAGAAATGTTTAATAAGTTACAAAAACAGGATGACGATGTGGTGAGAGGAATAGGAGATGATCCTGACTTTAACTCTATTTTTATAATGGCAGAATCTGGTGCTCGTGGATCGGGTCAGCAAATTCGTCAGCTAGCAGGAATGCGCGGACTGATGGCCAAGCCGTCAGGAGAAATCATGGAGACACCTATTACAGCTAATTTTCGTGAAGGGTTATCAGTTCTGCAGTATTTCATTTCAACACACGGTGCACGTAAGGGTCTTGCTGACACAGCTCTTAAAACAGCCAACTCTGGTTATCTAACACGGCGGCTAGTGGATGTAGCCCAAGACATTATTATTCTGGAAAAGGACTGTGGAACCCTTAATGGTATAGAAACCACAGCGCTCATTGAAGGCGGTGAGGTTATACAAGAGCTTGGCGAGAGATTACTCGGGAGAATTGTTTTGGAGGATGTAATCGATCCGTTTAACAAAGAAGTGTTGTTAAAAGCAAACTATATGATTGACGAGAAAGCTATTCTTGTGTTTGAAGAGAGAGGAATTGAACGAGTGAAAATTCGTTCGGCCCTGACATGTGAAGCTCGCGATGGAGTATGTGTAATGTGTTACGGCAGAAACCTTGCCACGGGTAAATTGGTGGAAATTGGTGAAGCCGTGGGCGTTATTGCAGCCCAATCAATTGGGGAGCCAGGTACCCAGCTTACAATGAGAACCTTCCACATCGGTGGAACTGCGTCTAGAGTAGCTGAACAGACGACACTGCAAGCAAAAAAAGAAGGTACCGTAAAGTTTGTCGACATCAAACTCATTAACGTTAATGAAAAAGAAGCTATTGTAATGAACCGTAACGGTGGAGTTATCATTCAGAATGACCAAGGGAGAGAGTTGGAGCGGCACAAGATTGTTTACTCTGCTAGGCTTCGTGTGAAAGACGGTGATACGGTAAAGGAAAGTGACGTGTTGGCAGAGTGGGATCCATATACCATGTCAATTCTTACGGAGGTAAATGGCATAGTGGCGTTTGGAGACATCACTGAAAACGTTACTATGCGCGAAGAAATAGATGATACAACCGGGCATTCAGAAAAGGTTATTCTCAATCATAAGGCAGAGAAGAAACTGCCTCGTATTTCAATTAAAGATGATAAAAACAAAACAATTGCAAGATACCATTTACCTGCTGGTGCTCACTTGGGAGTATATGAGGGACAAGCAATCAATGCTGGTGATGCAATTGCGAAGATCCCACGCGAGACAATGAAAACCAAGGACATTACAGGTGGTTTGCCTAGAGTTGCTGAGTTGTTCGAGGCTCGTAAGCCAAGTGAACAAGCAACTATTGCTGAGGTTAATGGAAAAGTATCTTTTGGTGGTATCGTAAAAGGCCTGCGTAAGGTTGTTGTGACTACAGATAATGGAGAAGCTCACGATTATCTGTTACCACGTGGCAAACATGTTAACGTGCATGAAGGAGATTATGTAAGAGCCGGTGAGGCCTTGATGGACGGCGCATCAAACCCGCACGATATTCTAGCTGTCCTTGGCGAAAAGGAACTTCAAAAATACTTGGTCAATGAGGTGCAGGAAGTATATCGTTTGCAGGGTGTTCAGATAAATGACAAGCACATCGAAATTATCGTTCGTCAAATGCTCAAGCATTTGCTTGTTGAAGATGCGGGGGATACAGATCTAATGGTTGGCGAGATGGTTCCAAAAACTGTATTTACGGATAAAGTAAGCAAGACACTAGCAACCGGCGGAAAACCTGCAAAAGGCCGTCCAATTCTTCTTGGTATAACCAAGTCATCACTATCGACAGAAAGTTTTATTTCTGCAGCATCATTTCAGGAGACCACGAGGGTGCTTACGGAAGTTTCAGTCTCCGGCAAGGTAGACACTTTGAAAGGTCTAAAAGAAAATGTGATAATGGGAAGGCTGATTCCAGCGGGCACTGGTGCTCGTGAGTACGCTGGCTACGGTGTAAAGGTTAAAGATCTTCCTCAGTTCAAAAACCTTGACTTTGCGGAAGAGTCTAAAGCACCTACAACAGAAGAAGCAACTGAAATTGCTAGTGGTGGAGAACCAGAGTAAACTCGGGTACTCACCTTTATTTTTTGTAGCCGGTGAATTTTTACCGGCTATTCCACTTTCGAAGTATATTATTATCCGCCTAAACTAAGAGCGTTTACAATGTACATAAAATTAATCAAAAAGTTTTGTACAGAGAGTGTTCCTAGAACTTTACTGTCTTGGTTAAACTATGAAAATACATTGCTTGTACTCATTGCAGGAGTGCTTGGTATAACCTGTGGTTTGCTTTCTGTTTTGTTTGACTGGCTTTATGAGATCTGCCACAAAGCTTTTTTTGCCATACCCTCTGGTTATTTTGGAGAAGAAACCAACTTATACCACTACATTTTAATTCCTCTCACACCTGCAATAGGTGGGCTAATTATAGGGGTGCTGACCTGGAGATTTAAAATGGGTGAAGAGTCATCTTCAGCCGCAGAAGTTATGAAGTGGGCTGCAGTCGATGGTGGAAAAGTAAAAACGAGAACTGTTTGGTTCCGTACATTGGCCACTTCCATTTTCCTCGGTTCTGGTGGATCGGGAGGGAAAGAAGGACCTATTGCACAGATCTGTGGTGCGATGGGCTCAGCCTTCGGTCAAATGCTAAAAGTTTCCTCTGATAGACTTAGATTGCTTGTGGGCTGTGGTGCTGCGGCTGGGATAGCTGCAGCATTCAATGCACCAATAGCAGGCGTGATTTTTACGGTAGAACTGGTGCTTGCGGATTTCAATGTTGTTTCATTTTTACCAATAGTAATTGCCTCAGTAATGGCAACGACTACCAAGAGGCTATTTTTAGGAGATGTCCCAGCCTTTGAAGCACCTTCCTATTCGCTAGTATCACATTGGGAAATTGGGTTTTATTTTATACTTGGTATTTTATGTGGTCTTGTGGCAAAAGTTTTCTTTATGGCCTATTTTAAAGCCGAGGATGTGTTTAAAGATAAGGTGAAAGTTCATCCTGTTCTTAAGCCAGCAATTGGAGGGTTCTTAGTTGGCATTATAGGTGTTTTTTTCCCCCAGGTTTTTGGTGGTGGATACGTTTTTATGAACCAGATGCTTAACGGTGATATGATCTGGACACTAGCCCTTACTTTGGTAGCAGTTAAAATTGTATCCACTTCTATTTCTCTTGGCTCTGGCGGGTCAGGAGGTATATTTGCCCCATCACTTTTCATAGGTTGTATGACAGGGGGCGTTTTTGGGTACATAATAAACTCCATTGATCCAGCTCACACAGCATCAGTTGGGGCATACGCTATGGTTGGTGTCGGGGCGGTAATGGCGGCAGTGGCTCATGCCCCATTAACTAACATACTCATGGGGTATGAGCTAACAGGTAATTACCAAATCATACTCCCCATTATGACAGCATGCATAATGTCCACATTTGTTATGACCATTTTCAACAAACGATCTCTATATACTGAAAAACTTCACCGACGCGGGATAGATATCCTGCATGGACGTGATATGGCAGTCATGGATCGAATAAGCGTGGATAGTGTTATGCGAAAAGGAGCAACAACTATCCCCGAAAACTTGCCATTTGGAAAAATTATGTTGTTGATGACTAGTTCTCATGACAATTATTTTCCTGTGGTGGACGTAGATTCAAAGCTTGTTGGAATAATTTCTATCCAGAACATTAGGGAGATTATGCTTGACTCAGCTGAACTTTGTGATTTAGTCGTGGCAAAGGAGATAGCCACAGAGGATGTGATTACTTTGAAAGCTAACGACAATCTTAATGTGGCAATGGCTAAATTTGGTATTAAAGATCTAGAACAATTACCGGTTGTAAGTAATGATGATTCACTAAGGGTGATCGGCATGATAACAAGGATGGATGTAATATCGGCATATAAAAAAGCAGTTATTGGTGTAGGGACTCAAGAAAAATAGACAAAGCTTTTGACCTGTGCTAGCAAGTTTTTTCCACGAGGTTTTTTACGGCTGATTCTACTTCCTCAACCCCAATTGCCGTCATACATTCATGCTGCTTGGGACACTCCCTAAGCCAGCATGGGGCGCATTCCTGTTTGTGGTATATGACTTTTACATTGGACCCGATGGGCTTTGTTTCGTCCGGTGCGGTGGGGCCAAATAGTGCAACAGTAGGTGTATTCATTAATGCAGCCAAATGCATGGGTCCTGTGTCGTTGGTTATGTAAACAGCCAGTTTTGTGAAAATCGCTGCTAATGTGGGCAAGTCAGTTTGACCAACAAAGGAATGTATTTTAAAGCCCGATAGCTTGAGGATCTCTTTAGCCATTGGAGTTTCTAATGGCCCTCCTAGTAATACGGGAGATCCCCATTCTTTAACCTTACGGATAAGCTTGGAAAATCTTTCTGTGGACCATGTCTTTGCACTACCAAAAGTTGCACCAAAACCAATTCCGACAATTGGGCCACTTATTTCAGCTAATAGTTTGTTGGCAGAGTCCACAGCAGTAGTGGGTATATTTACCCTGACTTTGGTTGTGGGAATATCTGGATACAAGTGTTGTATCAATTTCATATAATAGTCGGACTGATGCAATGAATGTTTCACAGTTTTTGTTGGGGAGTTGGTCAATAAAATAGACCTAAGTTCACCAGCGTAACCCAAGCGCGTTGGAATGTTGCGTGTGAAAAGTTCCCAAGCCGAGCGAAATGAGTTTGGCAGTATTATAAGTAAATCATATTCGCCATCCAGTAACATTCTTAATGTCATTTTTCTTTGTTGAGAATGTTTTTTATCTAGAGGATATGCAGTGGATACACATGGCAACAGGCTTGCTATTGAAACGTAATCAGCTGGTATAGCCAAATCTATAACAACTTCTGGAAACTTTATGCGGAGCGATTCAAGCAACGGAAGAGCCATGACACAGTCACCTAACCAATTAGGCATTCTTATTAGTATTTTGTTTGGTCTCATAAAATTATCTTTTATTCGCTGGTTAATGATAGGTGAAAGTTGGCTGATGGATTAATCATCTGGCCAACTTTGCCTCGTTATCCTCAGTGTTGTCAGATTGATTTGCAATTTTAATAAGACGAAGTTCTTCCTCATGTGCCCTAATATCCTGATCTGTTGGTCTTGTTTTCCATCGACGATGCATCCATAACCATTGTTCTGGAGTCTTTTTAACTGCGTTTTCAAGAGCCACATTGAGTTTCATCATTATCTGCCTTACATCTGCAGACTTGTTTTTCGTTGATGTAAATTCAATGGCTGGGTGGATGGTAGCCACGTACTTCCCTATTTTGTGGTCGTAGACACAAAAAAAAGGCACTATCGGTGCCCCAGTTCGTAAGCTAATTAAAGCTGGCGCTGGCGTGGTGGATGCTAATTTATCAAAGAATGGAACAAATATATGATTGAAAGCAGTGTTCTGATCATAGATTATTCTCACAATTTTATTCTGCCGCAAACTTTGGATAATTTGCTTGGCTGCATTCTCTCGCTTGATTACACCAAGGCCTATGTTTAGCCTTAAATTGTCGAAAAGATTATCAATGTGAGGATTATCAACCGTGCGAACGACAGTAAGTGCAGGATAACCTTGCATTGCCAAGACCCCATCACATATTTCCCAATAGCCAAAATGTGCAGTTGCAAAGATTACCCCAGCACCTTTTGATAATGCGTTATCCAAGTGCTCTGTTCCGTGGAGAATTAGCAATTTTTTGTAGTTCTCCAACGTAATTAACGGTTGCCTGAAATAATCTGCGAAAGCTGTTATAAAATGTATACAACTATCTTTTGCTATCTTATGGAGTTTATGCTTTGGATGGTCCGGGTAAAGGTTTTTTATGTTATCAATCATGTGCGCTAGGCGTTTTCTTTGAACATTTAGTAATAGCCATAAGAGCAGTCCTAATGCATGCCCAGCCCAGCGAGCAATTATGCGGGGTGTGTTTTGCACAAAAACAACAAATATCCAGACGGGGATATACTCGGCCCAAGACACAAAAGTACTTTTTTTGGCCATTTTACCCAGTTGATATTTGCGAAAAGTTTTCCAACACCTTCAATCCAGCACCTTGACTTTTTTCAGGGTGAAACTGTGTGGCGAACACGTTGTCACGCTCTATTGAAGACGCAAATCGCACTCCGTATTCGGTGTCAGTTACTATTACATTTTCTATGGGATTAGGATAATAGGAGTGGACAAAATAAAAATCAGTTTTATCCTTGATCCCCTTGAAAAGACGACCTTGTTTTATTAATCTAACCTGGTTCCATCCAATGTGTGGTATTTTCCTATTTGTATTTGCTTTAAAATTAAACCGTAGACATTCACCTTTTAGCACTCCCAACCCATTGGCACTCCCAAATTCCTCGCTTTTCTCAAACAGGAGTTGATATCCGACACAAATACCAAGGAATGGTTTTCCAGAGTCGATGAATTTACGAACAGTATCGATAAGACCTAAATTGATCAAGTTGCCCATGCATTCAGCGAACGCACCTACCCCTGGCAGAACCATAGCATCAGCAGATTTGATTTCTTCTGGATCACGACTAATGAAAGCTTCGGCTCTAACAGTTTGCAGTGCCTTTTCCACACTTCTTAGATTGCCAACATCATAATCAACAATAACTATGGACATATTAAACTATACCAATAATGGTTACATGTGAATTTATGGAAAGGGGAAAACCGTCCTAGAGCACTTCCTTCGTGGATGGTATGTCATCTTGCAATCTTAAGTCAGGCATAATTGCTTGGCCTAGGGCACGTGCCAGTGACTTAAATGTCGCTTCCAGAATATGATGCATGTTCGTTCCACGCTTTACAGATACGTGAGTTGTAATAGCTGCGTTGTTCGAAAATGCCCTCAGAAATTCCTCTGCCAATTCAACATCGAACTCTCCAACTTTACCCTCCAGAGAAACTGAGTCAAATACACAAAATGGCCTCCCAGAGATATCAATACTTACCTCAACCAAAGCTTCATTCATTGGAACTGAGGCGAAACCATACCTTGTAATCCCCCTTTTATCTCCAAGGGCTTTTAATAATGCTTTCCCTAAAGCAAGGCCTACATCCTCTACTGTGTGGTGACCATCAATGGTAACATCTCCAACTGCTTTGACATCCATGTCTATCATTGAGTGACGTGCAAAATGGTCGAGCATGTGATCAAAAAAGGGTATGCCTGTTTCAATACTGCGTTGACCGGATCCATCAAGGTTTACCTTTACGGATATATCGGTTTCCTTTGTTTTACGATTGATTTGAGCTTCTCTAGACATATTTTTTTCAATAAAATTAAAATGTTCCTCTATAAATATCACATTAGCAATATTTTGGGCAATGTGACATCAATCTTAACTAAATATTGCAATTTCACTGTGGTTTACCATGGTTTATGTTTGTAGAAACATAGAAAAGGCAGTGATGTGTTTGATAACTGAATAAAGCATAAATTGATTTATTCAAATTGAATCTTAATCATACTGGTTTCTTGCCTGCACAACACTATACGAAGAAAAGACCATGTCGACAAAATGAACAATAAGGGCTAGTTTTTAAGATGCTCGTCGAGAGCCTTTTTTACATCATCTAAGTTTGCCGGTATGATCTTTGGCTCGTTAGCATGCTCGCTGATAATGTCGCGTAGATTGTTCTGATGATAATCTATTTTAAATTGTGAAAACTTTAATCCGTGAGCCGTAGAAATTACAACCACCTTATCAGATTTTTTGATTTCACCACGATCTACCATTTTAAATAATGCCGCAAGGGCCACTCCTGTATGTGGGCAGGTATACATACCAGTCCTATCACCACGAGCACATGCCGCTGCTAGCTCTTGTTCGCTGGCCTGCTCTACAACACCATCAAATTTTTTCAGTATTGTGACCGCCTTCTTAAGTGATACTGGATCACCTATTTGAATAGCGCTTGCAAGTGTAGATTTGGCAGCGACGGGCTCAAAATCGTTCCAACCAGACTTATAGTGTTTGTATAGTGGGTTGGCATTTTGTGCTTGTGCGCAGACTATTTTTGGGCGTTTAGAAATTATACCTACATGTTCCATTAGTAGAAAACCTTTGCCTATGGCAGAGATGTTTCCAAGGTTTCCACCCGGGATAACAATAACATCTGGTGCATTCCAATCAAATTGTTGGGCTATCTCAATGCTTACTGTTTTTTGTCCTTCTATGCGAAGGGAGTTTTTCGAGTTGGCCAGATATATAGTATTGTCGTTAGTTACCTCTTGAACAATTTTCATACAGCCGTCGAAATCCGTATCGAGAGCAAGAACCAGTGAGCCATTGGAAATGGGTTGAATGAGTTGCTCGGGTGATATTTTGTTTCTTGGAAGGAATACTACAGAGTTTAATCCGGCAGCGGCGCAGTAAGCTGATAGCGCTGCTGATGTGTCTCCTGTGGAAGCGCATGCAACTGCCCGTATATCACCACCTTCAGCGATGATCTGCTTAACCATGGACACCAGTACGGTCATTCCCAGGTCTTTGAATGACCCTGTATGGCTGTTTCCACAAAGTTTTATCCATAGATCGGGTACCCCAATCTCTTTTCCCAAGCGTTCTGCCCAAAAAAGGTTGGACTCTCCTTCAAACATGGATACTATGTTTTCGTTCTCTACCCTGGGCATTACCCATTCCTTCATCTTCCAAACACCTGAGCCGTAAGGCCACGAATTTTTGCGTTTGCGTTCTTCAAATGTTCTAATCCATTGGTTGGCAGAAGTTTTTATTAGCTCGTCTCGATCATGGACTACCTGGAGAAGGGAACCACATTCACGGCAGTTATAAATGACTTCCGTTAGGTCGTATTGGGCTTTACATTTTTCGTCGAAACACTCAAGCCAAGCACTGTAGCCCATATTGGACAACCCTAAATATTAAGATGTGAATTTACCAGATAGTTACGAAACCAGATTATATAACAATGCAGGCCTGTGTCAATTTGACTTGTATAGTTAATTATAGATATCTTTTCCATCCCCAGTTTAGCAATAGAATGTATATTAGAGTATAATCGTTAAGTTAGGTTGGGCTACGTATTTATGAATTTTGAATTCAAGCGACGGCGTTTTGCTAACGTAATAGCCCCACGTCCCCTGCGCTCCATATTTACCTACTCTATTCCTTTATCCATGATCGATATTGCCGTTCCAGGTAAAAGAGTTTTGGTACCATTTGGGGCAAAAAAAGTCATAGGGCTTATAGCAGAGCTCTCTAATGTTGCAAATGTTAAAACAAAAGATATAGAACAGGTCTTAGATGAAGAGCCTGTTCTTCCTGATAAACTGCTTAAGTTAGCTCTTTGGATATCTAAGTATTATTTCTCTCCACCAGGAGATGTAATGCCCCTTGTTTTACCAAAAGATGACCTGATCCTAGATACGGTTCTGAACATTACATCGGCTCGGCCCCTTAAAACCAGATCACCCATTGCTAAGGAAATTTACAAAGGCTTGCAGATCAAGGGCGGATCGCGCAAGTTGTCCCTACTAGCATCTGACCTGAGTTTGGCACCAACGGAAGTTAAAAAGGTTTTGGCTAATAGAGCTCTCAAAGGGTTTGTTGAAGAGGTACAAACAGGTCGCTTTAGGCGTAGGAAAACAGTAATGTCTGATAACTCAGTAAAACAAGATGCGATTCCTGCAAAACTAACACCTGAGCAAGGTACTATAGCTAGGGAAGTTGGAGATTATATTGGTTCTGGTAGATTCCAGACATTTTTGTTGAAAGGTGTCACTGGCTCTGGGAAAACAGAAATATACGCTGATCTTGCAAGACGCGCCCTTGAGCATGGCCGGTCTACGCTTGCGTTGGCACCGGAAATCGAATTGGCTATTTTAATTGCACGCCGTTTGAGTAAAAGGCTTGGGGTTGAGGTTTTTCTTTTACATTCCGGTATGACTCCTGCTCAACGATCAATCGTATGGGACAATATTCGCCAAGGAGACCCTTGTATTGTTGTTGGAGCGCGGTCAGCTGTTTTTGCTCCAATCAAGAACCTTGGCATTGTGATTGTTGATGAGGAGCACGACGCATCTTATAAGGAAAGTGAGTCACCCCGTTACAACGGGCGTGATGTTGCTATAAAACGAGGCTCTGTAGAAAAAGTTCCAGTACTGCTAGGTTCTGCTACTCCTTCTCTGGAAAGTTATTACAATGCGACCACGGGCAAATATAGGTTATTAGAGATGGTTTCAAGACTAGATGGTAAAAACTTACCCAAAATAACAGTGTGTTTGCCAGACCCCGAAATCTTGATTAGTAATGGATTGCAAAAGGAGGTCCAAAAAAGACTGAAATCGCAAGAACAGTCATTGCTGTTCTTAAACCGAAGGGGGTCAGCGCGATTTGTATTATGCCGTAGATGTGGATTTGTTTTTAAATGTCCTAACTGTTCTGTAAGCCTAGTAAGCCATAAGCTGCCAACTAGGTTGATTTGTCACATATGCGACTATAGCCAGAAAGCTATAGATGAGTGCCCTGAATGCCATTGCAAAGATATGCTAGAAGGGGGATTTGGTACTCAGAGGCTAGAACGAGAACTTACGGAATTATTTCCAAACTCCCGTATTGCTAGGATGGATAGAGATACAACGTCTAAAAGAGGGTCTTCGTCAAAAATCCTTGCCGCTTTGTCGTCAGGCAAAATCGATATATTAGTCGGAACCCAAATGATCACAAAAGGCCACGATTATCCCAATATCACCTTGGTTGGGATCTTATCTGTGGAGGATGAACTATATATGCCAGATTTTAGATCTTCAGAGAGGACATTTCAGCAGATTATACAGGCGGCTGGCCGATCTGGAAGAGGCGACAACCCAGGTAAAGTAATACTGCAGACTATTAGTGGTGCTAACCACTCCGTGAGTGCTGCTATAGAAGGTGATTACACGAGATTTTATAAAGAGGAACTCAGGCTAAGGAAAGAGGCAGGGTATCCGCCTTTTTTACGGTTAGCAAGAGTAACCATAGAAAGTGGGTCAAAACAAGCTGGTGAAATGTTTATTGAAAGGCTTAGCAGGGCAATATACAGTCTATCAAAAAAGGAAGACCATATATCGATCCTTGGTCCTTCAGAAGCGGTAATATTTAAAGCAAAAAATAGATGGCGTTGGAAGGTGCTTTTGAAGTCTGAGTCTACAGTAAAACTTGGTGTGAGTTTAAGTGGCTTTATAGAGATGCTTGATGGTCTTAAAATAGACAACGGAGGACGCGTGCGGTTGGTTATTGACGTTGACCCAATAGACATAATGTGAGCAAGTTAAATTAAATGCAGTGCTTTTATATATAAGCTGATAAAAACATTTGACAGTTAATACTGCTTAATCTAGACTATCCCCTTCCTTATATCAGAAGTGAATGGGCATTCTCCCATTATTGTCAATTGGTGGCATTTCAAGCTTTTATTTGGAGATATTATTTTGCCTACTATCAATCAGTTGGTTAGGAAGGGAAGGAAGAAGGTCGAGAAGAAGACCAAGAGTCCTGCACTGGCCGGGTGTCCGCAGAGACGCGGTGTTTGTGTGAGGGTTTACACTTCAACACCTAAAAAGCCGAACTCTGCCCTTCGTAAAGTAGCCCGCGTTAGACTTACCAATGGGCATGAAGTCACAACGTATATACCTGGTACTGGCCACAACTTGCAAGAGCACGCGATAGTTCTGATACGAGGAGGAAGAGTCAAAGATCTTCCTGGTGTTCGTTACCATGTGGTTCGAGGCACCTTGGACACTTTAGGCGTGGATGGACGTCTTCAGTCCCGCTCCAAATATGGTTCAAAAAAACCGAAAGCAAAATAAAGCTAACAAGGAGCACTTTAGATGCCTAGACGACGCGTAGTGACAACAAGTAGCAGGGTGCCAAGAGGCCCAGAATATGATGAATTTTTAGTCAAACGATTCATCAACATAGTCATGAAAGATGGAAAGAAAAACCTTGCTGAGAGGATTTTTAACCGAACGCTTGACCTAATTTCTGAAAAAGTGGATCAACCTCCCGTAGAAATATTCAAGCAAGCCATTGAAAATATAAAACCATCCGTTGAGGTTAAGTCACGTCGCGTAGGGGGGTCAACGTATCAGGTTCCTGTAGAGGTGAGACCAGAGCGCAGGCTAGCACTTTCTATTAGGTGGTTGGTAGATTCCTCACGAAGTCGCACCGAACGTGGATATCCAAACCGATTAGCGGGTGAACTGATCGATGCAGCCAATAACACGGGTACCGCTTGGAAGAAAAAAGAAGATACTCACAAGATGGCTGACGCTAATAAGGCCTTTTCTCACTACAAGTGGTAATAACTTTTACAGGTAAAGGGCAGTGGTCATCAATAAAACCTTAGACAAAATCCGCAATATCGGCATCGTTGCCCACATTGACGCTGGAAAGACAACAACAACTGAAAGGATTTTGTTTTACACGGGCATAACACACAAAATAGGCGAAGTTCATGAAGGAACAGCAGTAATGGACTACATGGTTCAAGAGCAGGAACGTGGGATAACGATTACATCTGCAGCCACAACATGCGATTGGAACCAGAATATCATAAGTATAATAGACACACCTGGCCATGTTGATTTTACTGTCGAAGTTGAGAGGTCTCTTCGTGTGTTAGATGGAGCTGTAGGTGTTTTTTGTGCGGTGGGTGGTGTTGAACCACAGTCAGAGACGGTTTGGCGTCAAGCGGATAAATATAAAGTCCCACGGATTGCTTTTGTCAACAAGATGGATCGTGTTGGTTCTGACTTCTTTGAGGTGTTAAGTCAGATCAGGGAACGGCTTGGGCATAATGCCGTTACCCTTCATATCCCAATTGGCTCAGAGGATCTTTTTACAGGCTTTGTAGATTTAGTGACAATGAAGGCGGTTACATATATGCCGGATGATAAACTTGGCTCCACATTCAAATCAGAAGACATCCCAGCTAATTTAAAAGACATTGCCGAGGAGTACAGAGGAAAACTGATGGAGGCCATTTCCGATCTTGATGAGGAGGTTATGGAGTCCTACTTGGATGGAAAAGACATTTCGATAGAAAAAATCAAATCGACTATTCGCAAAGGAACAACATCGCTTAGACTGGTACCAGTGCTTTGTGGCTCTGCCTTTAAAAATAAAGGTATACAGGCTCTACTTGACGCCGTTGTCGATTTTATGCCTTCTCCCGTTGATGTTGAAGCGGTGCAAGGAACTGACCCTGATACAGGAGAGCCAGATGAAAGGAAGCCTTCTGACGACGAGCCGTTTTCTGCATTGGCTTTTAAAATAATCATCGATCCTTTTGTTGGCCAATTGGCTTTTTTAAGAGTGTACTCAGGTTTGCTCAAAAATGGAGCATCAGTTTTGAACGCTACAAGAGATAAAAAGGAGAGGATTGGTCGGATTTTAAAAATGCACGCTGACAATCGAGAAGATGTTAAAGAGCTGCGTACTGGTGATATCGTGGCAGCTGTCGGTTTAAAAAATACATATACAGGCGACACTCTTACGGTAAGCAGTAATAAAATCCTCCTTGAATCAATGGAATTCCCTGCGCCTGTTATCCAAGTAGCTATAGAGCCCGCGACTAAGGCGGAGCGCGACAAGCTTTCTGAAGCTCTAGCAAAGCTGTCCAAAGAGGATCCAACATTTAAGGTTAAAACAGATCATGAAACTGGCCAAACGCTAATCTCAGGAATGGGGGAATTGCATCTAGAGATTATTGTTGATAGGCTCAAGCGAGAGTTCAAGATTGAAGCACATGTATCCAAGCCTATGGTGGCATACCGTGAGACAATTCGTAAAAAAGTTAATACTGAGGGACGCTTCGTTCGTCAGTCTGGTGGCAGAGGACAGTTCGGCCACGTTTGGCTAGAGATTGAGCCGAACGAATTAGGCGGTGGATTTGTTTTTGATAACTCAATTGTTGGTGGATCCATACCAAGAGAATTTATCCCAGCTGTACAAAAGGGCGTGGAAGATGCAATGTCTGCTGGTGTGGTAGCAGGCTACCAAATGGTTGATGTGAAAGTGAGGCTTTACGATGGTTCTTATCACGATGTGGACTCTTCAGAAATAGCCTTTCAGATAGCCGGGTCTATTGCCTTTAAAGATGGAGCCAAAAAGGCGGGGGCTGTCTTGCTTGAGCCAATAATGGCAATTGAAGTGGTTACTCCTGAAAATTATATGGGTGATGTTATGGGCGACTTAACCTCACGTCGTGGAAAAGTCCAGGAGATGTCGGAGAGAATTAATGCTAAGATCATCAATGCTTTGGCACCATTAGCCACAATGTTTGGTTATGCTACTGATCTCCGGTCTATGTCACAAGGTCGCGCATCGTATACAATGCAGTTTAGTCATTATGAACAGGTTCCAAAGTCTGTTGCTGAAGAGGTGGTTGCAAAAAATACCGGTAAGACGACAGAGAAGGTAGCTTCATAGTGAAAGATGATAATTTTATACTATTAGATATTTAGGGTAAATCTACAGGAAATGCCATGGCTAAAGAGAAATTTGACAGAAGCAAACCGCACATAAACATAGGTACGATTGGGCACGTTGACCACGGCAAGACAACATTGACTGCTGCGATTACTGAGGTATTAAGTAAGAAAGGTTTGGCGGACTACGTTCCATTTGATCAGATCGATAAGGCACCCGAGGAGCGGGAACGCGGAATTACCATTGCAACAGCTCATGTTGAATATCAGACAGTTAACCGCCATTATGCTCACGTTGACTGCCCTGGTCATGCTGATTATGTTAAAAACATGATTACTGGAGCGGCACAGATGGATGGTGCGATACTTGTTGTTTCTGCTGCAGATGGGCCGATGCCTCAAACACGTGAACATATTCTACTTGCCCGTCAGGTAGGGGTTCCACACATTGTTGTTTTTTTGAACAAGATAGATCAAGTAGACGATCCTGAACTGATTGAACTTGTAGAGCTTGAGATCCAAGAGTTGCTTGATAAATATGAGTTTCCTGGCATGGACGTGCCGATAGTTAAGGGTTCTGCTTTGAAAGCACTGGAGAACCCGGAGGATGAAAGTGCTAACGCATGTATTATGGAGCTGATGGAATCTTGTGATACCTATATCCCAGAACCGGAACGAGTATTGGATAAGCCGTTTTTGATGCCAGTTGAGGATGTGTTCACGATTTCAGGACGTGGTACTGTTGTGACTGGTCGTGTGGAGAGAGGTAAGATCAACACTGGCTCGGAGATAGAGATAGTAGGAATCCGTGATACTCAGAAGACCGTAGTAACTGGAGTTGAAATGTTCCGTAAGATCCTTGACGAGGGAATGGCTGGTGATAACGTCGGTCTTTTGCTTCGTGGAACAAAACGCGAAGAGGTAGAGCGTGGTCAAGTATGTGCAATTCCTGGTTCTATTACACCGCACAAGAAGTTTAAAGCTGAGGTGTATATATTGACCAAGGAAGAAGGAGGTCGCCATACTCCATTTTTCAAAGGATACCGGCCACAGTTTTATTTTCGCACAACGGATGTAACGGGGATTGTTGAACTTCCAGACGGAGTTGAAATGGTCATGCCGGGAGATAACATATCGATATCAGCGGAGTTAATAGTCCCAATAGCTATGGAGAAAGAACTTCGGTTTGCCATTCGCGAAGGTGGCAGGACTGTTGGGGCAGGCGTTATATCTGAAGTAATTGAGTAA
>MDTC01178901.1_pt1 | contig 25532 bp, 21 predicted proteins | sample 811181 | NCBI WGS metagenome assembly MDTC01 (sample SAMN05326644, study PRJNA326480) | marine metagenome | isolation source: seawater | place: Pacific Ocean: North | collected 2011
GCCAGAAATTCTTTCATGGATTTTCGTAATACCTTCATATTTTTTCTTAATATCAAATCAATCCTCACACCTTAATACATGGTCGAAAGCCAACGATTTAAAAGATTTAATTTCTCTTTACCTTCAATCCTTTCAACCACTATTTATAGTTATTATTCTACTTTTTTCTCTATTTTTAAGTGTACCAATAAAAAAAAGGCTCAATTTGCGAGACTTCAAGCTCTCAAATTATAATTTTACTATTACCTGCTCTATTTTTTGGATCTCTTTACCACTAGTATTTTGGTTTATTTCACATTTAAGTTTTCTGAATTTATATAAAGATCGCTACTTCATTCCAAAAGAAGCGGCTTGGATGGTATTAGTGTCTTATTTTTTCGGTATTATTCCTATTTTACATTCAAAATTCAAAAAAAGATTATATTTAGTTTCTTTCTTTTTTTTACTATGCACTTCAATCTTTACTCTTTCTGCGAAGCGTCAATTATTTGCCTTGGAACCATCTCGAAATTATTACAACTGGCTTTTACTTGATGAAGAAATCCAAAATTCAGACATTCCCAAAGTATTTGCCGGAGACCACTTTTATTTTCCTAATAACTATCTTAGTCCAAGCAAGGAGAAACTTCTTCTACTCGAAAACCAATCGAAGAGAGACATTTATTCCCGTTTTTCTAACCTTATCACAACAACATGCCCTTCAAAGGTTAAAGAATTTAAAAGTTATCTAATGATTTCAGACAAAGATGAATTTGAAAGTGCTCATCTAAAAATAGAGAAAAGGCAGACTATTAATGACTATTCTCCATTTTTTGCCTTCCATGTGAGCAAAACTTTTAAATAATCCTTAACACCTGACTTAAAAAAAGAAGATTAAACAGCATCCACAATTCAATAGTTAACTCTTTATAAAATTATTAAATCAAATGCTAGTAAAAGAATTGCTTTCTTTTTTTCTAGAGGAAACCACGAGAATTAGTTTTCGAAAAATTTCATTATAAGAAATTGTAAACAAAAGGCTGCTGTTATTGGCTTCGGTTACTGGGGACCAAATCTTGCTCGTAATATAACAGAATCAAAAAATTTCAGTCTGGAGTACATATGTGAACTTGACCCTAAACTACAAGCCTTTGCCAAGGAAAGACATCCGTATGCTGAGACATCAAAATCACTTGACGAAGTCCTTAAAGATTCTTCTTTAAATGCAATATTTATCGCAACCCCTCCAACTTCTCACTACAGCATAGCCTTGAAATCGCTAATTGCCGGTAAACATGTTTTGGTAGAGAAGCCCCTGGCAAAAAGTAGCACAGATTGCAAAGAGCTCATAGACCTAGCCCATAAAAGGGATCTAGTCTTAATGGTAGATCACACTTTTAATTACACTGGAGCGGTTAATAAGATGAAAGACTTAGCATCAAAAGAGTTGGGTAAACTTAATTACTACGATTCCGTAAGAATAAATTTAGGCCTATTCCAAAAAGATACCAATGTCTTATGGGATTTGGCAGTCCACGACCTGGCTATTCTTGACAATTTAACTGGTTTAGTACCAGTCTCCGTCTCTGCGACAGGAATTGCTCACATGAAAGGCTTTCCAGTTAATACTGCATACCTAACTATCTTTTATGAAACCTCTTTTATCGCTCACATCCATTGTAGCTGGATGGCACCAGTTAAGATTCGTCGAACACTTTTGGGAGGAAGTAAAAAAATGATTGTTTATGATGATCTTGAGCCAACCGAAAAAATAAAAATCTATGATAAAGGGATTGTTATTGATCCTACTTTAGAGCAGAAAAAGGATCTTAGAATTGATTACAGGACAGCAGATGTATTATCACCAAAGTTAGACGATTCGGAAGCCTTGGGAAGAGTGGTTCTCGATTTCCATCAAGCAATAACTTCCGGCAAGACACCTCTTAGTGATTCATCTTCAGGATATCGGGTAGTTTCGATTTTGGAAGCAGCTGATAAATCTATTTTGCAGAAAGGGGTACCAGTCAAACTATAGTCAAAGCAGAAACATATAAATTTATAAGTTAAACAAATCCAGTAATGCACAAAACAAATAAGATTATCCTCGGAATCTTTGATGGTATAGACTCAGGAGCAACCTTGTCGAAAAACGGTACAATCATAGGTGCTGTGCAGGAGGAGCGATTTAAAAGAGAAAAATTTGTAGAATCTTACCCAGAACTTTCTATCGCCCATTTACTAGAAGAAAATCAAATTAAGAAAAGTGCTGTTGATGTTGTATCAATTGGAGCTTGGGGCACACCTTCTAAAGAGGTGATTGTCGATTATTTTGAAGTCTTCAAAAAAAATTCTTTTTCAGTCGAGACTATTTCTAGCCGCTTACACAATTCGCTTCTGCAGGATCAAAAACACAGAGACTCGATTTACAAAGAAATCACAAAAGATTTCACCAATGCAAGTTTGGTGTTTTACGACCACCACTTTTGTCATGCATGCTGTGCATTTTATCCATCTTCATTTGAAACCTCATACATTCTAACTTCAGATGGTAAGGGCGACTTGCAAAGCACAGTAATCTGGAAAGCGGACAGGAAAAAAGGTATTCAAAGGGTGAAAACCTTTTCGGAGTTGCTGAGTGTCGGGCTAGTATATTCTCAAATAACCAGATTTCTTGGATTTATTCCACATAGACATGAAGGTAAAGTCACTGGATTGGCTGCTTATGGTAAGAAAACAAAACTGAGCGGAACACTTCAATTGATGTTTAAGTTGAAGAATGGAATTTTTTCTGAAAAAGTAGATGGAAGCTATAAACCCTACTTAAAAACAGACCAGGAATGGATATCAAAGATATGTAAATCTTTCTCAAAAGAAGACATTGCATTTGCAACGCAAGACCTACTGGAAAAAGTAATTTTGGATATTATTGATTTTTATGTTCCGGGAGATGCGAACCTTTCACTTTCAGGTGGAGTGTTTGCTAATGTAAAATTAAATCAAAAAATAAGAGAAGCAAACCGCCATAGAGATATGTTCGTTTTTCCGGGAATGGGAGATGGTGGAATAAGTTATGGATCCTGCCTTGCTTCGATTGTAACAGAGGGGTTTCAACCACCAAAAGATCTCAATCATGTTTTTATTGGAAATGAGATTCCAGATGATTTCGAAATTGATAGTAAAAAGTTTAAGAGAAAAATATATGATTATCAAAAACTCTTAGATATGAGTACAAATCTTATTATTGAAGGAAAGATCATCGGTCTAGTTGACGGCAAAATGGAGTACGGACCACGTGCTCTTGGAAATAGAAGCATTATCGCCTCAGCCACAAATAATAAAATAAATAAAACACTAAATGATAGGTTAAATCGAACTGAATTTATGCCATTTGCTCCAGTTACTTTAATGAGTGAAGCAAAAAATATGTACATCGACTGGTGTAACGACAAGAACACAAACTTTATGACTACATGCTATAGTGTGACAAACGAAATGCAAAAAATTAGTCCCGCTTGCGTACACATTGATGGGACGGCAAGGCCTCAAATAATTGATCGTGAGAATTCATCTTCTCTCTATTATGACATTTTAAAAATATACTTTGTCAAAACAGGTATACCAAACCTTATTAACACCAGTTTTAATAATCACGAAGAACCAATTGTATGTTCTATGGATGATGCCTTGTCATCTCTCGAGAAGGATAATGTTGATTACATACTCACAATAAACTCCTTAATAGAAAAAATTTAAGTAGTTACTATTTATATGGAAGAAAAGACTAAAAGATATTATAAAAATATTAGATTAAAAGGAGAACATGGCTATCAAATTTGTAAAAAATGTATATGTGACACTTCTGTACCCGGTATAAAATTTAATGATTTAGGAATATGTAACTTTTGTGATTTGCACATTCAAATGGAGAAAGAATATCCAAATGATAAATCTGTTTGTAGTGCCTTACAAAAAATTACTAATTCAATAAAGAAAAGAAGATCAAAAAATCAATATGATTGTATATGTGGAATTAGTGGAGGTAGAGATAGTATATATACTCTTTATTATCTGAAAAAAGTACTGCTGTTAAATCCTCTTGCAGTACACTTTAATGACGGTTTTGGTAACCCTACTGCTGGTCAAAACATGATAAGTGCATGCGATATCCTAAAAGTAAAATTAATAACAATAACATCAGATTGGAGAGAATCGAAAGAAATACGAATCGCATTCTTGGAAGCAAGTACCCCTGACCTAGGAACCGCAACCGACATTGGTATTGCAACCGCCCTTTTCGGAGTTGCTGTAAAGGAGGGGATAAAGCATGTCATCATTGGCCAGTCTTTCAGAACTGAGGGAATAGCCCCATTAATTTGGAATTACCTCGATGGAAAGTATGTGAATGATGTTATGCAAAAGCATAGCAAAAGAAAGTTTCGCGAGTGGAAACCTACCGACCCTGGTTTTAATTTGGGTTTGAAGGAAATGTTCTACTATACCGTCATTAAAAGAATTAAAACAATTCCCATTTTATACTACATTGACTACAAAAGAAATGAAGTTGATGAATTTCTTAAGAATGAGTTAAATTGGGTTAACACTGGTGCACATTACTTTGATGACTTGTACCAAAGTCTCATGACCTATGTACTAAGGAGTAAATTTAATATTGATAGAAGGGTTTATAATTACTCAGCACTTATAAGATCTAAGCAACTTAACAGAGAAGAAGCACTCGAAAAAGTAAAGTCCAAATACAGTATTGAAGATCCAGAAGTAATTCGGCTATGTCTCAAAAGAATAGGCATTACAGAAGATCAATTCGAAAATATTTTGAGGAAGGAGCAGAAATCCTTTTTGGATTATAAGAATAACTACAGTAACATAAAACTTCTCAAAATTTTTATTTATTTTTTCAGCAAAATTGATTTGCTCCCCTCTTCTACTTACAACAAATACTTTAATTGTGGAGTCTGAATGTATTTATCAGTAATCATTCCAGCTTTTAATGAAAAAGAAAGCATTCTTTTCGTTTTGGAAGAGCTTGAGTTAGTAATACAGGATTTAAAGTTTATTGAAAATTACGAAATAATCGTTGTTGATGATCATTCAACGGATGGAACTTTAGAAAAAATAAAAAATCTTAAAAATTCTAAATTATCAGCAATCAGACTAAGCAAACAATCAGGAAGCCATAATGCGATCAGAGCTGGACTGTCAGTCTGCAATGGAGACATAGCTTTTTATCTCTCCGCAGACGGCCAAGATGATCCGAAAATTCTTGGAGATATGACTCCCTTGATAAAAAAAGGTGCACAAGTTGTATGGGCGCAAAGAGCGAACACTAATGAACCATTTTTTTCAAATATTTTAAGAATCTTATTTTACTTTGCTCTGAAGTTGACAACCAAAAATACTACTGTTGACCCATCCTCGGCTGATTATTTTTTAATTGGAAGAAAAATGATTGACGCAATAAATACTTGTAATGAAAGAAACACTTCCTTGTATGGATTGATATCGTGGATTGGTTTTAAACAGGTAACTATAATTTACAAAAGACGAAAGCGAGCTCGAGGTGAATCAAAATGGAACTTTAAAAGTCGATTAAAATTGGCAAGTGATTGGATTATTTCATTTTCAGGGATTCCACTTAGGGTCATAACATATTTGGGCTTTTTTACTGCTATCGCTGGTTTAATTTACGCGGGTTTTATAACTGCACTTGGTATAATGGAATTAACTACACCTGGTTGGGCTGAAACGATTATAATCACTCTATTTTTAGGTGGTGTACAAATGATAATGCTTGGAGTTACAGGTGAATACATTTGGAGAAGTCTGGAAGAAACAAGAAAAAGACCTGTTTTTATAATCGAAGAATCTGTAAACATTGAGAAATAATGCATAATTCCTTTTTTCCTTGGTTGCTAATTTTTCTAGCTGCATTGTTTGATTCTTACGCTTCTTATGTGGTGAAATATAAGTTTAATGAATTAGGAGAAATTAAATTTGATTCATTAAGTTCAATTTTATCTTATTTACGGATTCTCTTACTATCGCCTTTTTTTTGGTCTGGACTGATTTTTTTTATTCTTGCACCAATTATGTGGTTTTTTGCTCTTAATAGAATTGATCTTTCTATAGGATATCCCGCTTTAGTATGCTTTCACCTTATTTTTGTATATTTAATGAGTTTTTTTCTTTTAGGCGAAGAATTTAATTATTTTAAAGTTTCAGGGGTTGTACTCTTACTTATTAGCATTTTATTATTTTACAAGGGATCCTAATTAGTATGGGATTTATTAAAATAGCCCTGGCTCAACTACTAGTCGAAGGCGGAGAACCAGAAAGAAATCTTGAAAGAGCAGTTAACTCTATTTCCGATTCTCGAGAAAACGATTGTGACCTTGTTATTTTACCCGAAACCCTTGATCTTGGATGGACTCATCCATCAGCAATTAATGAGGCACAAGAAATTCCAGGCAAACGAAGCGAATATCTATGTAACGCAGCAAAAGATAATAAGATTTGGGTATGTGCGGGTCTAACTGAAAGTGATGGAAATAAGGTTTACAACACTGCTTTACTTATAAATAGATTAGGTGAAATTGTACTTAAATACCGCAAAATCAACGTGCTTGAAATTGCGCTTGAATTCTATAGCATTGGAAATTCAATCTCAGCGGTTGAAACTGAATTTGGTTTGATTGGTTTAAATATTTGTTCTGATAATTATTCCGACTCATTACACCTCGCTCACACACTTAGCAGAATGGGTTCACAAATAATTCTCTCGCCTTCTTCGTGGACAGTAGATTTTTCAGTTACAGAAAATGACGACCCATATTCTGAAAAATGGATTTCACCTTATAAATACATCACAAACTTATACAACAATGCCATGATTGGTGTTACATCAGTTGGCTACATTGTTGGAGGACCTTATGAAGGCAAGAAAAGCGTTGGATGTTCTCTTGTTGTTGTCAATGGTGAGTCGATAAGTACTTCACGATTCAATGAATTTTGTACCGAACTAATTTACATAGATTTTGAAATCCCCTCAAAATTACCCAAAGGAACGCAAGTTGGTTATATGCTTAAAAAGAAAGGATATGGCTTTGATGGATTTAACGATCTAGTCGGTTGAAAAATCCTCACTTAGCTTAATTATAAATGAAAAAAGCGGTAATAACTGGGGGTGCTGGATTTATTGGTTCAAACCTTGGTGTTAGACTTATCAGCGAAGGCTTCGAAAAGATATTTATTATTGATAACCTTATGAGGACAAATAATTTAAGGAATATATCAAGCAGTCCTAATGTTGAGTTTATTTACGCAGATGCGTGCATTTTTGATTTCAAATCTCTGGGCGAATTATCTCATTTTTTTCATTTAGCATCCCCGAAGATTAATCGATGTGCCCAATTTAATTTCGAAGGTCACAAAAACTTGAATGAATCAGGATACAACGCTGTGAATTATTGTGCTCACAATCATGTGAAATTATTTTTTGCATCGACTGCGAGCGTATACAATAACATCAAAAGACTTCCAATCGAAGAAGATGATGTTTGCTATCCACATACAATTTATGGTGCTGGAAAATACTACACTGAATGTCTTATTCAGAGTTTCAATCGTATGTACAATATGGATTTTACAATTAATCGTTTTTTTAATGTCTATGGTGAAAGAATGGACTCCTCAGGTGCTTATACTGAGGTTATTTTCAATTGGCTTAATGCAATCAAAAATGGAAATCCTTCCATCACAATATATGGAAATCCAGACGATAAAATACTGGATTTAGTTTATGTCACCGATGTAATTGAGGCGATTATTACTACCATGTTCAATTCTAATAAACAAATATTCAATGTTTCCACTCAAAAAGGGGTATCTCTCAGTCAACTAATAAAAACAATAGAAATAGTGACTAAAACCAAATTACAAAAAACAATAATTCCTGACACTCGGAATGATTTAGAACTTAAGCGTGTAGGAAAAACTGAAAAGTTAGAATCACTGGGATGGAGATGTAAAACTGACTTGCACTCCGGTCTTTCTAAAACTTGGGAATGGATAAAAGATCAATAATTTTTACCTTTCCTATTATAAGTATATGATACCTCTAGCCAAACCCTCTTTAACTGATAAGGAAGAACAGTCTGTGACATCTGTGATTCGATCAGGATGGGTAACTCAAGGTCCAAAAGTTGAAGAGTTTGAAAAAAAATTCGCGTCTATCGTTGGTTCGAAGCATGCAGTCGCAGTCTCAAATTGTACATCTGGATTACATCTCGCACTCAAAGCATTAGGAGTAGGAAGTAATGACGAAGTTATAACTGCTTCTCATTCTTACATTGCAACTTCAAATTCGATTCGTTACTGCGATGCGATTCCCTGCTTTGTTGATATTCAAAATGATTCTTTTAACCTATGTCCTAAATTAGTCGAGTCTGCTATAACTGAAAAAACTAAAGCAATTTTATGTGTTCACCAAATGGGTATGCCCTGTGATATCTCATCACTAAAAATTATTTCAAAAAAATATGATCTGCCCTTGGTTGAAGACGCGGCGTGTGCAATTGGAAGCAAATTATTATACAATAATAAATGGGAGAATATTGGAAAACCTCATGGTGAAATTGCTGTATTTTCATTTCATCCAAGGAAGATAATTACAACCGGAGATGGGGGTATGATTACGACTAATTCTGATAACTTAGCTGAAAAATTCAGACTCTGGAGGCAGCACTCTATGGGTATTTCAGACTTTAAAAGGCATGAAAAAAAAACAGTTACCTATGAAAAATACAGCGAAATTGGTTATAATTACAGATTGACAGACATACAAGCTGCTATTGGTACGGAACAATTGAAAAGATTAGATGATATTGTTCTTAAAAGAAGAAAATTAGCGGATCATTATTCTAAATTGCTCAAAGATACCAGAGGAATTACTACTCCAAAAGAAGGATTAAATAATAGATCCAATTGGCAAAGTTATTGCGTAAGAATAAACGAGGAGCTGAATACAAAGGAGATCATGCAAAAACTCCTTGATGATGGAATTTCATCCCGCCGAGGAATTATGTGCTCACATTTAGAACCTGCTTATAAAACTGAACCATATTCGTGGACTGGGAAACACTCAGACCAACCGCTTAATCTCTTTGAGAGTGAGCGTGCTCGCAATCACTCTCTTATTCTGCCCCTCTACTACGATTTAAGTTTTGATGAGGTCCAAAATATTTGTTGTTCTTTGTTGAAAATTGTCTCTGCCTGTAAGTTCTTAAAATAAAAGTTTGTTTCCTGCATTTTTAAATAACATATTGGACAGCAATAGAGTGTTTTATTCTCTATTATCTATCGCTGTATTTTCATGTGTAGTTTTATTTGTTTATTCTATCTATGGATTTGGGCTAATTCTTCATTATGATGTCTGGGTCGGTCGTGGTTTATACCCCGGCCTTGCTATGGCGAAAGGTGCAGATCTTTATCAACCAATGGAAGGACCGCATGTGACTTTGTATGGACCAGGTTGTGCACTCTTCTACGCTACTGCTGCGATTGCTTCGACGCCTGAGGGAGCGATTTGGATCGCTTATTTAATTAATGTCTTATCCCTTTTTCTTGTTCTCTCCTATCTATTAAATCACATATTTTTAAAAATATTTCCGGTCTTTAAAGTCAGGATTTTGGCAATTATTCCATCTTTCATCTTATTGACTGCAATCTTCCTACTAGAACCCTCTACAGCGGGCGTTTTAAAGGTACACGCCGACATGCCGGCGTACTTTTTCCTACTGCTTAGTCTATGCTTTTTTCATTCTTTTATACAACAAAACAAAAAAGTTTTAATTTGGTCCACATGCGTTTTATTATCACTTTCTGTTTGGTCAAAGATTCCAACACTTCCTGCTACTATTTTTCCTTTCCTTTTTTTTATTATTAAAGCTGAATTTGTGAACGCTTTTTCGTACATTTTTAGACTTCTTTTAAGTTTTCTTATCGTAAGTTCCGTTTTCTTCTCTCTATATGGCTATGAGGACACAATCTTCATTCTCTTCAAACATGTTGAGAAAGCCGACATGTGGGGATTTAGAAACACCCTATTTGGTGGTCCAAATACATGGATAAGAATGGGTTACATAGAGGCAACCCCTCTTCTCTTAAGGTATTTTGTAATGTATTTGGCTGAGTACTGGTACATTGCTTGTTCTTTTATTATTTCTGGATACTTAATTCTACGCTTAGAAAAAAAATCAAGTTCTAATAGCATACATTTGAATTTGTTTATAATTTACATGTTAACTCTTCCCCCTTGCCTAGTTGCACTTGCTCATTACGGGTCAGTGGAGAATGCTCTCCTGTTTGCGAATGCGACTGGATTACTTTTACTCTTCTCGTCGACGATTCTCCATAGCAAAGAAAAGTTCTCATCCAAGGGCTTTCTTTTTCTTTTGTGGTCACTTGCACTCATATTCTCACTTCCATTGGCAAGAATCGCTAAGAGTGCGCCAAGCGATTCTTCACTTGCCCCACATCAGGTTGCTTATGAGTACCTCAGGAAAGGAAACGATGACATTTTTTTTGGTTGGTATCCTATTTCGCACCTATTGCATTCTGGAAAAATATATACTTCGATAGAAGCTCCCATGCATCTCAACGAAACAATGCCTGACTCATTTAAATTTTCTACAAGTCATTTTCCAGAAAATGCAAAATATCTTGGCACAAGCAGTATTTCAGGCTCTGGTGGGATGGTGTTACCCTATTATCTAGGAAAATTAAAGGAAGAGAAAACTCCCGCAGAACTTAAAGGTTGGAGGTTGTATGAGCCTATCGAATAAAATAGTAATAACGCTAACACAACTCAATACCCAAGATCTATTTCATTATTCTTAACATATTGCAGCGTTAATGCCTATTAACTATTACAAAACATATGAATATAATTCTTAAAAACAAAAACTTCACATTCGCAGCCTAAATTGAAAATACTTGTAACTGGATGTTGTGGTTTTGTTGGGTACCAAATAATTAAACATCTGACTGAAACCTTGGACTCATCCTCCTTTTTTGGATTGGATAACTTATCAAGAAAAGGAGCAGAAACAAATTTAATAAAACTTAGGAAACTCCGAGTAAAATTTTTTCACGGAGATGTTAGGTTGGGTTCTGATCTTACAGAATTACCTAATGTTGATTTTGTTATCGATTGTTGTGCCAACCCTTCAGTACTTGCAGGTTTAAATGGGGAGACTTCAAGCAGGCAACTTATGGAGCATAATTTATTTGGTACTTTGAACTTACTTGAATTTTGCAAAACAAATAATGCTGGACTTATTCTCATGAGTACAAGTCGTGTTTACTCGGCAGAATCACTTGCGAAATTACCAATAGTTCGGGAGGAAAACAAATTTAGCCTAGACAACAAATATTCTGAACTTGGAATTTCTAATAAAGGTATTTCTGAGGAATTTCCGACAACTCCACCTTTATCTCTTTATGGAACTTCTAAAATGGCATCTGAAGCACTCGTCCTCGAATATGCCCATTCATTTAACTTCCCTGTTTGGATCAATCGTTGTGGAGTTCTTGCAGGTGCAGGTCAATTTGGAAAAGCTGATCAAGGAATTTTCTCCTATTGGATCCACTCATTCCGAGAAAAAAAGCCACTCAAGTATATTGGGTTTAATGGTACCGGCTATCAAGTTCGAGATGCATTACATCCAAAAGATCTTGTTCCAATTCTTATCAGACAGATTCAGGAACCTGACATCGAAATACCCAAAACATTAAACTTCGGAGGAGGGATTGAGAATTCAATGTCATTGTTAGAACTCAGCTTATGGTGTGAAAAGAGGTTTGATTCAATTCCAGTGGTCCAATCTAAAGAAGAACGGCCCATGGATGCACCTTGGATAGTTATGGACTCCTCGGTTGCATACAAATACTGGGGTTGGAAACCTACAACCAAGATTGAATCGATTTTGGAAGAGATTGCTTCCCACGCTGAAAGAAATTCAGACTGGCTATTTAACTCAACCTAAAAATGCTTACACCCAAAATAGACTTCTGTGACCTAAGGCTCTCTGCAAGTTCAGAGCTAAAAGTTTGGAAGAAGGCAAAAAAACTCGTACAAGAAAATGGCTTCATCCTTGGCCAAGAATTAAAACAGTTTGAGATCGAATTTGCGAATTATTGCAGTACGGATTTTGCAATAGGAGTTGGCAGTGGATGTGACTCTTTATTATGGGTGATGGAGGGCCTTGGAATTGGAAAAGGCGATGAAGTTATTACAGTTGCAAATACTTACATTGGCTCGGTGTTGCCTATAATTAGGGCGGGCGCTAAGCCGGTACTTGTTGATTGTAACCCCAATACGCAACAAATTGACATTGACCAAGTAAAAGACGCTATCTCACCTAGGACAACGGCAGTGTTAGCGGTTCATTTATACGGTAGACTCGCTCAGATGAACGATTTAAAAGAGATTACAGAAAAAAACGGTTTAGTTCTCCTTGAAGATGCAGCCCAAGCTCATGGTGCATATTACAGAGGAAAACGGGCTGGAAGTATTGGCAAAGCTGCCGGGTTTAGCTTTTATCCTGCAAAAAACCTAGGTGCCTGGGGGGATGGGGGAGCAATCACTACCTCTGATACATTACTCGCTAATAAAATTAACTCTATAAGAAACTATGGTCAGATTAAGAAATATCATCACCAGAATATGGGATGGAATAGTCGTCTTGATACTTTCCAAGCTATTGTTTTGTCCGAAAAGCTGAAGCAACTAGATAAAAATAATAAAAAAAGAAGACAAGTTGCGAAATGGTATTACGAATTTCTTAAGGATTTACCAATCAAGTTGTACAAAGAAGATTCCCTCAACGAAGCCGTTCATCATCTTTTTGTAATTACAATTGATAATCGTAACAAAATTCAGAAGGATTTAACTTCACATTCGATTGCAACTGGCATCCATTACCCGGTTCCTATTCACAAACATGAATGCTTTGCTCAAAAATTATTTGCGAAAGGGAAGTCATTTCCTCATTCGGAAAAACAGGCTGATCAACTTCTTTCTTTGCCGATGCATCCTAAATTAACTAAAAAAGATACTTTGAGGGTCGCTAGTGCACTAAAAAAGATATTGGGAATATAACGATATTATTATTGAAAGTGAATATCCAATTCTAGGGAATCAAATTTTTTTACTATCGTCCTTTTCACTGAGTATCAATTGTATTACAAATCAATAAATTACATACTAAAATGGTCTAGGTTTCCTTCATGAGAATTGGAGATAAAGGTGAGAATGAAAAGAAAAGTAGACTTTTTTTTCCTGTAATTTGTCTTTCTTTTCTTATCCTAGGAATTTTATTAGGAATAAAAAATGTGCCTGGTTACTTAAAAGCTAATTTCATCGTTCTTTGTAATCCTGATCTGCTAGCTTCTTTATTTGAGGGTAGGAATATTGATATCCTTTATCTCGATATAAAATTAGAAAACCTAAAGAAAATCGAAAAAGTCAGGGAATTTGCAATCAAGCAAGGGAGGTTAATTACATCTGATGAGGATTTTGTTAATGCAAAAATTTCCTTCAGGGGACTTCTATCTCCTTGCAAAGTTAGACTTAAGGGTGATCTACCTGATCACTGGAATAACGATAAGTGGTCGATGAGAGTAGAAATGAAGGATGATAGTACATTGAAAGGAATGAGTCGATTTTCATTACAAAAACCTAGAATACGAAATAATACTGGTGAATGGATGTTTTTAAAAACATTAAGAAAAGAAGGATGTATGTCTGTTAGGTATGATTATGTGGAAGTTGTCATGAATGGAAAATCTAAAGGTATGTTTGCAATGGAGGAACATTTCTCAAAAGAAATGATTGAGCATAATCAAAGAAGAGAAGGTTTAATTTTTAAGTTCGACGACGATATGTTTTGGAAAAAATTTCCTTCTGATATAGCTTCCTACATTGACAAAAATCTAATATTTCGTTCATCAGTCCCGATTTTCAGGAATAATAAGAGGATTGAAAATAATGCAATGCTTGCTCAACAAAAAGAAATAGTCAGCAAACTGATAAGATCGTCACAGGATAATTCCCTTGGTGCATCAAAGGTTTTCTCTGCTGAGAAAACTGGTAAGTTTTTAGCTCAAGTTAAGATTTGGAATACCGAGCACTGCTTAAGTATTGATGATATTAATTTTTATTACAATCCAGTTACTTGCTTAATAGAACCAATTGGTTTCGACGGATGTCCAGGAAACTCGGAACTAGGAGCATTTTTCAATACAAGCATTAATAGTAATGAAGATAATTGGGTTAATTTTTGCCTTAAAGATCACAGTATAATGTCATCATATATAAACTATTTGTACAAGTTTTCTAGTTCCGAATACCTTTCAGAAATACAAAGAAACTTTGAGGACCAGGAAATCAAATTCCGAAGACACCTTTTGAGAGACTTAGTTTTTGAATCACCTGCAGAAATATGGTCAAATCATTCAACTCTTCTGGATTATGACCCTTGGCAAATACTACAAAAAAGAGCAAATAGAATAAGAAAAGAACTTTCGGAAAGAAAAATCATAAAAACATTTGCGGAATTAAACTTAGAAAAAAATTTAATCGTCATTAAAGTCAGAAATACCACAACACAACCTGTCGAGGTAAGAGATGTCAAATTGAATAGTCATAAGTGGAGAACTAGCGATTTAGACTCCGTACCCAGAAGAAATTCGAGTTCCACTCACGAGAATACTATAATTGATCATTTCGGCACTGGTCTGAAGCAAATTAAGGGAGATTTAATATTTAAACTACCTCTTGATTCAAATATCAAAACAATGCTATTAAATAAAAATATCTTACTTCTTGAAGTAAGATTTTTAGGCAACCCAGAAGGTTTTTTCGATGTAAAAGTTCCATTAAGTACCTATAACTACAGAATTAATAATTTGCCCTCACTAGCAAGTGCTAGTGCACAAGATCACAACTCATCACTTATTAAAAAAAAGAATCTGTCTTGGACGATTCAATCTGGTACACATTGCATCAAAGAAAGTCTCATAATTCCATCCCGAATAAGACTTACGATTCAACCTGGTACAGTCTTAATTTTTGATGAAAAAAGTGTCTTTATTTCTAAAAGTCAAATAATTGCGAAAGGAACTGAAAATGAACCAATTGTGTTTACTAGCAGCAATAAAGGTTGGCCAGGTTTCTTGCTAACCGAAACCAAATCAAATTCCTACTTCGAGCATGTATTATTCGAAAATATGCTGGGAATTGGTCAAGAGCACAATATAAACGGAGTCGAAAAAGGTGGTTGGTCTATGACTGGAGGAATCACGGTTAATGAAAGTCCGTCACATTTCACAAGTTGTAAGTTTGATAATTCACTTTCTGAAGATGCATTAAATATTATATCTACCTCTTTTTCATTACAGAACTGTTTTTTTCAAGACTCCTTTTCTGATGCATTTGATGGAGATTTTGTGAAGGGTAAAGTTATTGATTGTGTCTTTCGAAATATCAAAGGAGACGGGATTGATTTAAGTGGAAGCGAAGTGGAAATTGTGAATTGTGATTTAGAGTTAATTAAAGACAAAGGAATTTCTGTTGGCGAAAATAGTAAAGTTTCCGTCCAAAACTCTAGAATAAATAAAGTTTCTTTTGGGATTGTCTCAAAGGACCTTTCTCAAACAATTGTTAGCGATTCAATTATTATTAAAGCTTCTAAAGCGGGATTTTCAGCCTACAAAAAGAAAAACTCGTTTGGAGCAGCCAGTATTCAAATTTCAAAATCGAGTGTTATTGATTCAAATCGCAATTTTTTGGTTCAAAATGGGAGCTCTATAAAAAACAATAATAACTGGATTAAAACTGTAGATGTCGATATTGTAGAATTGTACGACTAAAAAAATCAAAAGTATTTTGCGGATGACCTATTTAAGATTGATTAATATTTTTAATCACTATTTTTTAACCATTCATTGTTTATGAAAAATAGTCCGATAATTTTGGACTCTAATTTACTTAATGTAGAATGGGGCACCAATGTCAAAATTGTTAAGCCCTGTAACTTATATGGGTGTAAAATAGGTAATTACAGTTTTATTGGACCATTCGTTGAAATACAGACAGATGTCATTATTGGCGAAAAATGCAGAATTCAATCGCACTCGTTTATTTGCTCTAAAGTTGTAATTGGGAACAGTTGCTTTATTGGGCATGGAGTTAACTTCACAAACGACTTATTCAAAAATGGAAAGCCAGAATCCTCCAAAATTGAGTGGATTCCCACTTTTATTGGAAACAATGTTTCGATTGGATCAGGAAGTTCTATCCTGCCAGTTAAAATTGCGGACGGATGCGTTGTCGGAGCTGGTTCAGTAGTCACGAAAGATTTAATAACTAAGGGGATTTATGCAGGAAACCCAGCCAAACTAATTCGTCTTCTTTGAGCAATACAGAACAATATTCAACTCAATCGTACATCGAAGAATTAATTTCTAATTCCACAGTCAAAACAGTCGAAAAAAGGATCAGATACAAGGGCTTAACAATTCTTGTGACCATGCCTTGCTGGAATGAAGAAGGGAAAGTAGGAAAAGGTGTTGCCGCCGTACCGCGAGACCTCGTCGACACTGTTTGTGTCGTTGATAACGGTTCAGTTGATAATACCGCTAGGGAAGCAAAAGAAAATGGAGCATTGGTCATAAAACACAAAGTCAATCTCGGAGCAGGTGGCGGAATCAGGACAGGATTGGAATACGGAAGAAAGAATAATTATGATCTGCTTGCTGTTCTTGCAGGAGATAATCAAGACGACCCTATGGATCTTTACCAAGCAGTTGACGAAATAATTGAAAAAGATTTTGATTATATTCAAGGGTCAAGGTGGCTAAAAGATGGTAAAAGAGAAAACATGACTTTATCAAGAACTCTCCTTACATGGTTTTATTCACTTTTATTCCGTATAATTTTTAAAACAAAAATTACTGACGCAACAAATGGTTTCAGAGTGTTCAAAAGAGAAATCCTTGACAATCCAGAATTAAATTTATGGCAAAACTGGCTACTGCAATATGAGTTAGAACCCTACTTGTTAATTCGAACAAGTAAATTGGGTTATAAGATTGGTGAAGTTCCTGTCACTAAACGCTATCACGACGAAATGAAGGATAACACAAAAATGGTACCATTTAAAAGCTGGTGGTCTATCTTGAAGCCCCTGATTATGATCGGTTTTAATTTAAAGAAATGAATACTGTATGCAAAACAATCAGTATTATAATACCGGTTTATAATGAGGAGCAATTTATCGAAGAAGTAATTAAGAGAGTATCTAACTCAGATACAATGGGACTGATAAAGGAAATTATTGTTATCGACGACTGCTCGATTGACCAATCATGGCAAAAGATTAGCGGTTTGAGTTCTTCAATTCAAATTATAAAATTCAGGAAGAATATAAATGGTGGAAAAGGGTCTGCTATAAGAAAAGGGATAAGTTTAGCAAGCGGTGATATCATACTTATACAAGATGCAGATTTGGAGTATAATCCAAAAGAATTTCCAACTCTTTTAGAACCTATAATAAATGGAAATGCGGATGTCGTCTATGGATCCCGATTTAAAACATCTAAATCGAACCGAGTTCTATACTTCTGGCATAGAGTAGCTAATGGAATTTTAACCATACTTTCTAATATGTTTACCAATTTGAACTTAACCGATATGGAAACGGGTTACAAAGTTTTAAGAAAAGAGATCATAGATTCTTTAATTTTATGCGAAAATAGTTTTACTATTGAGCCAGAAATAACCGCTAAAATTGCGAAAATTAAAAAAGTAAAAATTTTTGAAGTTGGAATATCGTATTACGGTAGAACATATGATGAAGGGAAAAAAATCGGACTTAAAGATGCTTTTCTAGCTGTTTTTACGATTTTGAAATATGGAATATTCAAAAAATAGCAACTTAAATTTGAAAAATAAGATTGTACAAAAAAAAACGTTTTTTATATTTCTTTTTATAATTCTTTTTTCATTATTACTAAGAATTATAAGCATTTTTAATGGCGGACAATTTTTTTGGTTAGATGAGTATCGTTACCACAACGGTTATTACTTCCTCAGCTCCATAGCCGAGGGAGACTTCAATAATCTTTCAAAAAGAATTGGTGAAAATGTACAACACAACTTTTTTGTTATGTTTTCAATGTGTGCAGAATTAGTAAGATTCGTTTGCCTAAAGTTATTTTACGACATTAACATGAATGCTAGCAACTTGATGCATGCTCCCCAATTATCAATCGGAATATCAAATTTTGTTTTATCACTATCAAATGTAATAACTTCGGTTTTCATATATAAAATAGTTACAAAAGAAAAAAAAAGGGAAAATGAAGCTCTAATTGCAGTTTTTATTTTTTCAACTAGTACCTCACTAATTTGTTATAGTCGACATCTCCTTCCCTATGATTGCTCGATAATGCTTTTAATAATTGGTTTTTATCTAGGACTAAAAAAAACCAGACCAAACATATTCTTTTGTGGAATGTTTTGTTCACTGGGAATTCTCACATACAATGGGTATATTGCATCTTTTTTGTGCATCTGTTTTTTTTCAATAATTTGGAACATCTCTTCTTTTAAAAAAATTGTGCTTAACATTTTTTATTGTCTTCTCGGAATTTCAAGCACATTACTTTTTTTTCAAGTATTATCTCTGTATTCAGATTCTAATTTTATTTTAAGTCTCAACGATTGGATATTGCATTCGTCGATTATTCAGCAAGGTGATTTTGGTATTGGATGGAGAATTTTTTTTGAATACCTGTGGCATGGTGAGGGTTTATGTTTTATTATTTTATTAGGTTTTTTTATCTACTCTCTTTTGAAAATTGTAATGTCTCGAAAGAAATTAGGTATATTCGTCTACCAAAGAATAGGTTTATATTGTACAATTTTCATATATATTGTTTTAATAATACAAAGTGATGTTTTGGAAAAAGGAGTTTTGTATGGAAGGACGATCAATCAGGCAATTCCATTTCTTGCACTGGGTTGCTGTTATCAAGTTCGTAATACTTTCATTTTTTTCGAAAGAAAAAAACTTAATTATTTAGCCATTCTTTTTATTCTATTATTCTTTTTTTCATCTCTGCTTAATTTTAAAAAGTCAATAAATATTGTTTTTCCAAAAGATTTTATCAATCAGTGTACGCTTGAAAGTAAATCAATAGAAATGTTAAGTACATATAGTGGACATTTGATACAAAAACTCGAAACTCCCAATCAACTAGCAAGTTATTCTTTATACAATGCACAACCTTTATATCCTCCGCTTGCAGGTAAAAAAGAAAGTAATATCAAAGAGATTTTAGCAATTGCAAATCATCCCTTCAACTACAGACCCTATCAATTCATGCATTTTAGCGAAAAAGAACGGAGTATTCTGAACAAATCGGATGTTGTAATGATGTTTACAAGAAAACAAAATCTATAGTTATCAAGTCATTAATAATAATCGGTGGAAATTCACGTCTTGCCCAGGACTACATATTACATGGGAATGCAAAGAAAAAATATGAGCACATATATTTATTCTCGCACCGAGAATATAAAGGGATTGAACATCTTAAAATTACCCCCTTTTACGGAGATAACGACGCGATTATGAAGGAAATTTCAAATATATTGGAAATGAACTCAAATTCATTTGATGTTTTGTTGTGTAATAGTCCGCCAACCTCAGCATCCTATAACGATATAGGGGTAATTTCCTCCGCTCTGTTGTCACTACTTTTTCTTTGTAATGTTTTACATTTATCTAATGTGAAAAAGGTTTTAATCATGGGTTCAATTGTTTCACTCATTCCGATAATCAGGAAAAGTTATTACAAAACGCTCAAAACCACAGAGCTAAGACTTTTTGTTTTAATCAATAAACATGAAAATATTTCATACTGTATTTTACCTCCATTATCGCCAGGCACTAAGGGAATAACTAAAAAGTTTTCGCAACCAAGATTATTTTGGTCAAGCAGACTTGATTCTATGTTTTCAAGTGACAAAAAACTGTTTTATCCTGCTGGTTTTACAGGTTTCATTTATTTATCACTTTTCAAATTCAATCTACTAATTTCGTGAACTGTCTTTTTTTAGATCCGTACAAAAAATCTTGCTCTCGAATTTCCAAAGATACCGCTGGTGGTTATGGGACTGAAAATTCAATTGGTGACGATATCATTTCTATTCTTTTGTCATTAACAATAAAAAGCTCTGTCCATTGGCCAAATTTATCATTCATGCAACTGATTCAAGAATTTGAAGTTCATGATTTTCATTGTACATATTCACAAAAGATAAAAAGTTATGAGAACAACAAAAAAAACTGGGATGCTATTTTTATTTGTAGTTCAATAGTATGTTTTGAAACAGAAATAAATGCTTTGAAGTCAATTTTGAAGACATTCAAAAATCCAGTATTTCTCTGTGGTACTATTTCAGAACATCTTTCTTCTCATATCCCCAGCAATGTCTGTGTATTATCTGGAAATTATGAATTTTTCCCTCAATATCTTAAAAAAAATTCACTCAGTTTCTCTGAAGTTTTTCAAGACAAACTACTTCGAGTGCCAAATGGAAATTCTGACTCGCTTCAAATAATTGATTATCGTAGGAAAAATTTTCCTAAGATGAAAAATCACTTTGTTAATGTAAACAAATTCTTCATACCTTTTATTGCAACTAGGGGTTGCCCCTACTCTTGTTTTGAATATTGTACTTATCCTTTAAGCCAAGGAAGAAAAACACATCACGACGACATAGATTCAGTTGTAAAAAAACTCAGCCTTTTAGCTAAAAACTATCCTAATTCCCATGTTGTTTTCCGCGACCCAGTCTTTTCAATAAACTTAACACGCGCGAAAGAACTATTAAGAAAGATTCATCTTAGCAATTTAGACTTAGATTTCAGTGCTGAACTACACTTACATAATATAGACGATGAATTTATTCTGTTATGCAAAAAGGCACGATTCACCATGATAAAGTTCGGGATAGAAAGTGCCTTTCAAGAAATTAGATCAGACGTAAAGAGATTTTCTGTCAAAAATGATAGGCAGAAGGAAGTTATAAAAAAACTTAAGGAATTTAACATTAAAACAGTTGGAATGTTTATTCTTGCTCAACCAAGCGACACTGAAGAATCATGTCTTTCAACAATTAAATATGCCTGCTCATTAGGGCTAGATATTGCCCAATTTTCTATTTTCACTCCGTACCCTGGTACCCCTTATCATACTAAAAATTCTACAAATATGAATTTTAACAAATTTGAAGATATTAATCAATACAATCTAGTCTACAAACATAAGTCATTATCTAAAAAGAAAGCAAAATCCCTATTAGCTAAAGCATATAAAACATTTATTATGCATAAAATTTTGAACTTATTAAAATGATTTACAGATATTCCAAAAGTACTTCATTTTATTCCTCTACTGATTTTGAATACTGAAACAAATATAGGAGTAATCGGAGTCGGAAGATGGGGCCCGAATGTCATTGGGTCGCTTGTGCGTGTAAACGGTGTAAATGTTAAGGTCGCTGCTGATAACAATCAAATGTCTCTTGACACTTTGAAATCAAGATTCGCGAACATTGCGACTACAAACAATGTTGAAGATCTATTTATCCGTGAAGACCTCGATGCTATAGCGATTTGTACTCCAGTAGATACTCACCTTGAGCTAGTTTTTAGAGCTTTAAATTCAAACAAACATGTATTCGTCGAGAAACCATTTGGAAGAGACTACGAAGATTGTTTCAATCTTTGTAAGCTAGCGGAAAAAAAAGGATTAGAAATAGTCGTTGGCTTCGTCTTTTTGTTCAACGCTTGCATTTTAAAGCTAAAGGAAATAATAGATTCCGGCGAACTCGGTACCATTCAACATTTAGAAGCACATCGAACGAATCTTGGACCTGTCCGCAAGGATGTAAACTCAGTCTGGGACCTTTCTTCACATGACCTATCAATTTTCGACTATCTTCTTGATTCAATTCCTGAATCGGTCAACTGTATTGGTTCTTGCAAACTTGACCATAGAATTGAAGACACTTCTTACACTACTTTTAAATATTCAAATGATATCCTTGCTCATGCACACGCAAGTTGGCTAAATCCCATAAAGACTAGGAAACTTACTGTAATTGGGTCAAAAAAAATGGCGTTATGGGACGACCTTAACCTAGAACATCCAATCACTATTTACGATTCATCAATTGGCATGGATCAACATTTTTATTCAGATTCCTTTGCTTCTCATAGGCTATCCTACAAAAGAGGAGATGTTCTTCTTCCTTCGGTTTCCACAAATGAACCGTTACTTGATGAGATGAAACACTTTATAGATGTAATTAGGGGTGAGGCAAAAAACCGTTCTTCAGGTATTTATGGTTCCAAGCAATCCAAAGTACTTTCTAAAGCAGAAAATTCACTGAAAATGAATGGTGCATTTTTAACTGTTTAAACATTCGAATTATTATCATAATTCAAATCCTCTAAGGTTTCTTATAATTCCGTTCCTCAATAGTCAGGATTGAATCAGCGAAAAAAACTTCTTTATTTTTTTACAAGTTTACCAGCATGGTGGATTGTGGGGAAAACTCTTGAAGCTTGCCTTTTAAAAAGTAAAAATCCTGAATGGTTTAATTTGTATTCTACAAAGAAATTTGGGGCATTAATAATCTGTGGGATTTTGTCTTTTCTGTGGTTTTATATATCAGCAAAATTCATTAACAATTTAAAAGAAAAATTGATTCTAAATTCTGTTGTAAATCGACCATATCTTTTATTTTTTACAATCGGTTTTTTAACCACTATATTAAGTCTCAACGAAGAAATCACAATAGGAGAAGACATATCAGCACAAGTACTCTCCAGTCTTCAATTTGTTGATTATGAATATGGGAAAATAAATGCTCCCCGATTATCAAACCCCTCAAATTTATTTGAAAATAATCAAATCTGGTCACTTAGACCACCAGGACCGTGTATTTTGCCACTTCCAGGATTGATACTTGGTTTATCTTTAGGGGAATCCATTCGTTGGGCAATTTTTGCGTGTGGAATTTTAGGTGGAATTGGATGGATAAAAATTGCTAAAAGTCTTTCAGTTACAAATGAAGGAATCTTTATATTTGCATTTGTCGCCGGGATTGCAATCGGTCCTTCTACAATCTTTTTCGGGACTGCTAATATATTGCTTTATTTATTCACACCATGGCTTTTACTTTGGTCGCTAAGGATTTCAGGTAATTATTTAGGTACAACCCATTATAAGAATTTCTATCTTAAAACAATTGAATCACTTCTTTTCTTAATTTCGTTAGGATGCTTATCCTGGATGAAGCTTTCTGGAATGGTTATTGCCATCACACTGGCTACAATTCCATTTTGGAATGTTCTTATTTTCTTAAATAAAAGTGATAAGAGGAAAGCATTATTCTCATTCTCTATGATTTCATTCAGTTTGTTTATCCCATTCATGATACTGGAAAAAACAAATATAATTCTAAGTGGTTCAACTGCCAAGCACATGTATGGCACAAACGATAGTTCGATCCAATCCTCGCTCTTTGGAGAACATGTAAATGAAAGCACCAAAGGTGGATGGTTGTTATGGTCTATGATAGCTGCACCGGGTTACGCATTACCTCCGAAAAAAACAGCTCATGGCTTCAGGGACTTAATGATTCAATATGCTGCGGTAAAAACTTTCCTCAACCAATATAAAATCAATCCGACTGCATTATTCTCAGGTCTAATTGGCGCCTTTTTTTCTTTTTTTCTTTTTCGAACGATTTATTTAAATTGGCAGGCTCTGAACAATCAAAGTAAAGTTTTATTCTTGTCAATATCTACGACGCCTTTTGTAGGATTAGCAATTCTTTCTAATAAATTTCAATTCAATTATCTTCTTTATCCTAGTCACACTACCGAGTACGCGTCTTTTTTTATCATTCCTGTTCTCATTCTTTATTTTAGAAAAAATTTCAAGAATCCGCCATGGGTTTTCATACTTATGGGTCTTTGCTTTGCTATACCTGCCGTTTCTTCTGCTGAATACATCATAGGATTCCATTCATCTAAAGAAGATTTTATTCCTTCGTTTACCGAGAAAGACAGAGGATTGAAACCTAACGAATTTTCTCAGGCTATTCGGGTTATAGAAAATGATTCCGAAAACGCATCCGATGTTTTACTATTTTTAACAGAGGGTGGTGTACAAGATTTTTATCTCAGAACTCGACTACGGTGCTTTGGAGTTCATTTTGCTGGTGAAAACCTCGTAGAATGCGACCCTTTTTACACCAACAAGAAAGTAATTGTATATTGTGCTTATTCTGCGAATCTTCGAAATAACCCATCATTTGAAAAAGCTCTTAAAAAAAATCTTCCACAAGCCTCTTCGATACTTGAAATGAATAAATTCAAATACGATGGGGTGGTGGTCAAGAAAGTTATACTCGATCCAAATTTCCCTTCTGATGAATAAGCTCTCTGTAGTTATTCCCGCTAAAAATGAGTCCAAAAATCTTTCCGATTGTATCTCTGGAATTGTATCTACACTAGAGAACGAAAATATTGCTTACGAAATTATTGTAGTCGATGATGGTAGCAACGACGAAACACCCTCCGTTTTACAGAAAATCGAAAAAAATTTTACGAGTGTTCGTGGAATTAGAAACTATGGTCAAAATGGATTTGGCAGAGCTGTAAGACTAGGTCTGGAAAATTTTCAGGGTGATGCGGTTGCAATTATGATGGCAGATCGTTCAGACTCACCGTACGATCTTGTTAAATACTGGAATATACTGAACGATGGTTATGAATGTGCATTTGGCAGCAGATTCGTAGTAGGCAGTAAAATTGAAAGTTACCCTATTTTAAAATTGATAGCGAACCGAGTTTTCAATACTGCAATACGAATTGCATTTAACATTAAATGCAATGATGTTACAAACGCTTTTAAAATGTATCGCCGAGAAGTTATACTGGGATGCCATCCTTTTATATCACCTCACTTCAACTTGACTGTAGAAATACCTCTAAAGGCAATAATTCGAGGGTATAGTTGGAAAGTAACTCCAATCTCATGGAGGAATAGAATTAAAGGTGAAGCAAAACTTAAACTAAAAGAGATGGGTTCAAGATACTTTTTTATTGTGGCTTATTTGTGGTTGGAAAAATATTTCAGCCGAGGAGATTACATACGAAAATGAGTGAGAAATTGAAAAATATTTATGAACTTAGATTTTCTGGATTCGAAAAGTACCGCAATCAAGTTTGGAAAGAATTAATAGAAAAATTCTTTTGTCGGTGGATTTCACCAAGTGATCAAGTTCTTGATCTTGGATGCGGTTACGGAGAATTTATTAACAATCTCAAATGTCGTAAAAGGCATGCTATGGACCTAAATCCGACTGTTAATTCTCATTTACATAGAGA
>MDTC01191539.1_pt1 | contig 25522 bp, 23 predicted proteins | sample 811181 | NCBI WGS metagenome assembly MDTC01 (sample SAMN05326644, study PRJNA326480) | marine metagenome | isolation source: seawater | place: Pacific Ocean: North | collected 2011
GTCGGTAAGGACGGCACCATCACGGTTGAAGAAGCCAAAGGCATCGAAACCACTCTCGACGTTGTTGAGGGAATGCAGTTCGACAAAGGGTATCTCTCCCCATACTTCGTCACTGATCCTGACACCATGGAGTCTAACCTTGAAAACGCCTACATCCTCATCAATGAGAAGAAGGTTTCTAACCTCAAGGACCTCCTCCCAGTGCTCGAGAAAATTGCCAAGACCGGTCGTCCTCTCCTCATCATTGCCGAAGACGTCGAAGGAGAAGCTCTCGCTGCTCTCGTCGTGAACAAGCTTCGCGGCACCCTCAACATCGCAGCCGTCAAGGCTCCCGGATTCGGAGACCGCCGTAAGGCCATGCTCGAAGACATCGCGGTTCTCACCGGCGGACGTTGTATCACCGAAGATCTCGGCATCAAGCTAGAGAACATCGAGCTAGAAGACCTCGGAGAGGCCAAGCGCGTGACCATCAGCAAAGACGACACTGTCATTGTTGAAGGTGGAGGTGGATCCGAAGCAATCTCCGGCCGCGTCAACCAGATCCGTAAACAGATTGACGATACCACTTCCGACTACGATCGTGAGAAGCTTCAGGAGCGTCTTGCCAAGCTCGCCGGCGGTGTTGCAGTGATCAACGTTGGTGCTGCCACCGAATCTGAAATGAAAGAGAAGAAAGCTCGTGTTGAAGATGCTCTTCACGCTACCCGCGCTGCGGTTGAGGAAGGCATCGTTCCAGGAGGTGGAACCGCTCTGATCCGTGCTACTTCGCAAGTCGGAGACCTCGGTCTTTCCGGCGACGAAGCCACTGGTGCGGACATTATTGTTTCTGCCATCGAGTCTCCACTTCGTCAGCTTGCAGCCAACGCTGGAATCGAAGGCGCGCTCATTGTTGAGCACGTCAAAAACGAGTCCGGAAACAACGGCTACAACGTTGCAACTGGCGAGTATGTTGACCTCATCGAAGCTGGTGTGGTTGATCCGACCAAGGTCACTCGTTCTGCTCTTCAGAACGCAGCGTCCATCTCCGGACTTCTTCTTACCACTGAAGCTCTCATCACCGACATCCCCGAGCCTGAGCCTGCTGATGCCGGTCACGGACACGACCACGGTGGTATGGGCGGCATGATGTAAGTCGCTGCTTCCAAGCAAGCTTCAAAAGCCGGACGGGAAACCGTCCGGCTTTTTTTTGGGAGAAATTCAGAAGCCAGCTGTAAAGGTGGAAAAGAGCGAGGGTCAGTATCATCCAAGGCATGAATCCGTCGCCGAGAAAGTGAGTGATGAGAGCTTTTTGCTTCATAGTTTATAGGGATTACAGTGGCTTTTCTGGGAGGTTCCGTTCTGAGCTCAAAATTTGGAGGATTTGTTTTCTTTTCGTTGGGGGGAGCTCGTTCAGAATCCTCCGCTCATGAGCAGCGGGCTTACTCGAATTGGATTTGTCGGAGCAGGGTGGATGGGATCCACCTTGATGCAGCGGTTGACGGAGCACCCGGAGGCTGAGGTGGTGGCTTTGCATCAACGGTCTCGGGGGAATGGTGTCGAATCGCTCGCGAAGATCGGGTTACCGGAATCGGCATTTTATGAGGATTACGCGGCGATGCTGGCGAATCCAGAAATCGATGGCGTTTTTCTATGCAGCCCGAATAGTTCGCACGGTCTGCAATCGATCGCGGCTTTGGAAGCGGGAAAGCATGTCTTTTGTGAGAAGCCTTGCTCGACGACCTTCGTTGATTTCGAAAATCAACTTGAGTTGGCTCAGGCGCATCCCGAGTTGATCACTTACGTCAACTACCTAATGAATTTCGATTCGATGGAGCATCGCTTGCAAGAGATGGTGAAACGCGACGCCTTTGGAACGATCACGCAGCTGCAGGTGAACTACCGGCATCCGATTAACATTGCGGAAGACAAGGTGTGGAAGCTGAGCCGTGAGATCATGGGCGATGCCATAGGAATGGGAATCATCCACGCTCTCAGTGTGATGCTGAATATCATGGCGGCTCAGGGCGCGAAGCCAGTGCAGGTTTACGCCACCGCCGGCGGAGAGCAAACGCGCGCTTTTGAGGCGGATGTGATTTACAATATCCACGTGACTTTCAGCAATGGAGCTACCGGGCTTTGTTTTGGGAATGTCGATCAGGCGAATGGTTACGATGCCTATCACAACATTCATGGCACGAAGGGTGGCTTCATTTTTGACAGCTATCTCGAGCGTTCGCACAAGGTGCGCTACTGGTCCGAGAGCGAGACGAGAAAGGAGTGGGTTTATCCGCTCGATGAGGGACGTTCGCTTGATCATTTCTGGGGCGACGAGACGACGACTCCTGACAGCGGAGATGTCATGGAGCACCAGACCGGTTCCTGTGTGGAGCACTTCATCGATTGCGTGCGCAAGGGCGAGCAGTCGTTTTTGAGTTTTGTGAATTCAGCCTCTACCGCGGAATTGGGCTGGGCGATTTTGCTTTCGGTGGCGAAGGGGCAACCGGTAGAGTTGCCCTTGGATCGTGAAGAGGCGAGAGCTCATTTTAACAAGACTTCCTAGATGAACCGTTTCAAAAAACTTCTGAATTCCTTCGGTCCGGCCATTATCGTTGCGGCGGTCGTGTTAGGGCCCGGGAGTATTTTGACGAGTTCTAAGGTAGGGGCGCAATTCGGATACCCGGCGATTGTCGCGATTGTTCTCGCGGTGGTGCTGATGTTTGGGATGGTGGCTTTGGCGGGAAGGATAGGGGTAATTTATGATGACAGTCCGTGTGATCAGTTGGCGAGGAGATTGGGTAGGCCGGCGGCGGTGGTGGTGGGTGTAATTGTTTTTGGTTTGGTGGCGATTTTTCAATTTTCCAATAATGTCGCGATTGTTGCAGGGATTGCTCCATTGTTTGAGTCGGAGGATTTTTCGCTCATGGACGGGGCGACTCCGGCGATCATCTTGATCTCATTCAATGCCTTGGTAATTTTTTGTCTCTACTGGAAGCGCTATCTTTACCAATCCATTGAGTCGTTGATGAAGATTCTCATCGGTTTGATGGTGGTGGCATTTCTGGTTAACTTTGTTGTCGTTTTTTCTTCTCCACAGAAATACGTGCCGGTGGAGTCGACACAAGTACCAGACATGATGGTGTTGCTTGGATTGATGGGGACGACATTTTCGGTGGGTGGGGCTTTTTATCAGGCTTATTTGGTGAAGGAAAAAGGGTGGAAGTTACTCGATACGGGAAGGGGATTGAAGGATTCGGCATTGAGCATTAGCGTGATGGGGCTGTTGACGATCGTGATTCTGATGACGGCCACCCGGGTGTTTTACGGCTGGCCGGAGCCGGTGGCCTTGGGCAATGTTGGAGAAGTGGCAGTGCAGCTACAGCCCTTGTTCGGTTCCTGGGCGAAGGTGATTTTTTGCCTAGGGATTTTTGCGGGGGCCTTTAGTTCGTTTTTGGTGAATGCCCTGATTGGGGGAACGGTTTTTTCGGATTCGTTGGGGACGGGGTCGCGGTTGGGAGAAGGTTGGACCTTGCGATTGACCACTGTTGCTCTGCTGAGCGGGATGGTGGTGGCTTTATTGACCTTGAGTGACAAGGACAGCACGGTGAACCTGATTATCTTCGCGCAGGCGCTCACGGTTTTGGGGATTCCGGCTTTGGCTGCGGCTTTACTTTACCTCGGAACCCGACCTGATTTAACAGGGGAGCGAAAGGTTCCTGCCTGGATCATTAATTTAGGATGGGCGGGATTGGTTGTCGCGGTGGCGTTAGCTATCCGCACGACCATTGCTGTGTTAGACAAACTAGGATTATAAGATGAGACGAATTGGAAAAATTTTGGCTTGTTTGGGAATGGTTATTTCGGGGGAAGCGGAAGTCATCCGGATTGGAATGATTGGTCTCGATACTTCACATGTAGTGGCCTTCACCGAGACGATTAATAATCCCGAGGCGAAAGGCCATGTCTCTGGAGCGAGAGTGATTGCGGCCTTCAAAGGCGGGAGCCCGGATATCGAGTCGAGCGCTTCGCGGGTCGATGGCTATACCAAAACTCTTCAAGAGAAGTATGGGGTGAAGATTTATGACACCATCGAAGAACTCTGCAAGAATGTCGACGCAGTGATGATTGAGTCGGTCGACGGCCGCCCGCATTTGGAGCAAGCTCGCAAGGTGATCGCGGCCAAGAAGATCCTCTACCTCGATAAGCCGATGGGTGGATCTTTGGGGGATGTTCTGGAGATATTTCGATTGGCCCAAGCGGCCAAGGTTCCGGTGTTTTCGTCGTCGTCTCTACGATATGGAAAAGCGACTCAGGCGGTGAGGAATGGTGCGATTGGAAAAGTGCTTTCAGCTCAGACCAGCAGTCCGGCGAAGATTGAAGAACATCATCCGGATCTCTTCTGGTATGGCGTGCATGGATGTGAGGCGTTATTCACTGTGATGGGGAGAGGCTGCGAGTCGGTCATTCGAAGCACGACCGAAGAAGGGAAAATTGTGGTGACGGGAATCTGGAAGGGAAATCGCACCGGAATCTTTTTGGAAGGGAAGGGATACTCGGGAATTGCTAAAGGCGAAAAAGGCGAGGCCAAGGTCGGATCTTTTGACGGCTATCAGCCTCTCGTTGCGGAAGTGGTCAAGTTTTTCAAAACCAGAAAGCCGCCCGTCTCCGCGGGGGAAACCATCGAACTCTTCGCCTTCATGGAGGCGGCCGACGAGAGCAAGCGTCAGAATGGGAAGATTGTGCTGATCGCAGATGTTCTCAAAAAGGCCGGAAAATAGTTGGCCCGGGGCTAATGTGTGACTGCGTTTTGTGAATTAGAAAAATCCTCCGCTCTCGCCTTCTGCCCATTGGCGGCGTTTGCGTTTGGTGAGGCGGCCTTGATCGCCTTCCCGGCGTTGCTCGCGGTTTTTTCTATTAGCTAGCCGACGGCGCTCGGCTTCGGCCAGGATTTCACCTGGCGTATTGTCGTTGTATGCTTCGCGGGCGAGGGGAGCCCCGACGCGTTTTTCGATGAGCTGGATCACCTCAATGATACGTTTGTAAGTACCGTCGGGCGAGGGGACCTCGATCGTGTCGCCAACTTTTAAGGCCGCGCTCGACTTGAGGGCTTTGCCCGCACGTCTAATTTTTCCGGCCGAGCAATCGTGTGATGCCTGGCCGCGGGTTTTATAGAGCCGGATGGACCAGAGCCATTTGTCTACTCTCATCTGTCCGAGTGGGGAGGAATGAGGAGGACGATTTCGCCCTTCACTTTTCGTTCGGAAAAGTAGGCGTCGAGTTCGGTAGAGGTGCCGTGGTGGAGCGTTTCGAAAGTCTTGGTTAATTCGCGGGCAACGCAGATTGGAGTGTCGGGTGCGAGTTCCTTGAGAATGGTGAGAGTCGAGGGGAGCCGGTGGGGGGATTCAAAGAAGAGAGTGGTCTCGGCAGAGTCAAGAGCGGCTTGCAGTTGCTTGCCGCGTTTGCCTTTTTTGACGTGAAGGAATCCGTGGAAGGAAAAAGGGTGAGGTGGAAATCCGGAAGCGACGAGCGCGGTGGTGATGGCGGAGGGGCCAGGGAGGACGGTGAACTCGACGTTTTGATCGCGGCAGGCTTTGAGAAAGCGGTGCCCGGGATCGGAGAGGCAGGGAGTGCCGGCGTCCGAGATAATGGCGATTTTTTCGCCGCCCTTTATGCGGGTGATGAGTTCGGGGATGCGATGTTGCTCGTTGTGATCGTGGAGCGAAATGAGTGGTCGGGAAATCTCAAGATGGTTGAGAAGGCGCAGAGAGTGGCGGGTGTCCTCGCAAGCGATGAGATCGGCTTTGCGCAGGGTCTCGATGGCCCGCAGGGTGATGTCGCCGAGATTCCCGATTGGAGTGGGGACGAAGATGACATGTGGAGAGTTTTTAGAATCCATCGGCGATGCGAGAGACAATCGATTGAGCGGCGCGGTGGAGGGCGTCGGGAAGAGCATTGGCCCTGGCAGTTTGCAGGTTGTCGTCGACGAAGAGACGGGTGCGCCCGCTATTGGAACCCTCTTCGAGCGGTTTCCCCGGACGTTTTGGGTCGACGAGTTGCCAGCTAATTTTCACTTCGAGGGTGAGTTCCTCCGAGCGGAGGGTGTCCCGTCGGTCCGAGGTCGTTTGGCGGTATATGATTTCCTCGAGGGTGAGGAGCAATGTGGCGTCAGAATTGGATGTGGTGCCTATTTTGTAAGTGCCATCCCGGGTGATGGCGTCGACGACAAAGTTGGTGGTGAGGGCCTCCGAACGTGGAAACAAAGTAAGTGTTTTGGCGAGCGGCACGTAAAGAGAATTGACTGAGGCGAGATGCTTCGGCTTTTCACCGCCAATCCGATATCCTGCGCAGGACGAAAGAAGGCTGGAGCAGCAGAGGGTGAGAAAGAATCGAATCATGAGTGGTTAAGATCCTCCCAGTTCGGAAATTTTGGCCTGAGCCTTACTGCGAAGGGGGCCGGATTTGGAGGTGCGGACGACCTCCTTGTAGTAGAGAATGGCTGACTTGTTTTGCCCTTTCTTGCGGTAGAACTCGGCAATGTCGTAGGAGCGCTGGATGTCTCCAGATGAAATTTTGGCAATCTGGCGCTTGGCATCGGCCGCGCGCTTGCTGCCCGGGTGACGAATGAGGAGGTCCTCGAACGCGTTGCGGGCGCGGTCAAGGTTGGCGGCGTCCTGGTTTCCGCTTTTGGCTTCATCGAGAAGCATGGCGCCGATTTGGTATTGCGCTTCAGAGGCATATTGGGAGAGCGGGTAGTCCCGGGTGAGACCGCGGAAGGCTTCGATAGCTTTCTGTGGATTCTTGCGGCTCCGGTATACCGTGCCGATGGTAAACTGGGCCTTTTCGGCGGAGACGGAACGAGGGGCATTGTTGCGGACCTTGGTGAGCATCTCGGCGGTACGTTTGGCATCGATGCGTGATTTCCATCCGAGAAAGGAATTTTTTATCTGACCGTTGGCGACATTGTGGGCGATGGCTTCCTGTTGCTTCATCGCGTCGGCGTAGTGGGACGAGGCGGGATAGTTTTTGAGGAAGCTGTCGTATGACTCGAAGGCTTTGAGGAGTTCCCCATCGTTTTGCAGGAGACGGGAGACGCGGTATTGTGAATCGGCCGCGACAGGGGACATCGGATAGAGGCGGTTGATCTTTTTGTAGCCTTTGACGGCGCTGCTGACTTGGCCTGCTTTTTCGGCGTCGTAGGAGGCGTTGTAAAGGCCCTGGGCGAGTCCGTCGAGAGCGCGGGCTTCGCTAGAGAGGCGTGCTTGATCAGGGTCGGAACTGCAGGAAGAAAAAGCGAGAGTTGCACCCAGAAGGAGCAAGAGGCTTGTCTTGGAAGAGAGCATGTCGGAAATCTAGTGCTTTTGTGGAAAATGAAAAGAGAGCAATTCAGGAAGGAGGATGAACGTCAATGAGGAGGTTGCGCAGGCGTTGGTGATAGCGGGAGGGGATTTCAGTGGGAAAGGAGACTTTTCCTGCTCCATCGGTCCAAATTTCGGCCCCGGAAATACTGAGGCCTGGGAAGATCTCCTTTAGGTCTCCGATTAGGCCAGGGGTGATTTTGCCTTTTCTGCAGGTGATATTGGATATGGTGATGGAAATTACGGTGACCGAAAGGAGGCGGGACAACCATTTCATGAGAGAGGTTCCAGAGTAAATCGCGCGGCAGAGAATCCAACCTTTTTGACAGAATTTAGGGGGAGTCTGTGGTATTTTCCGCGTGGGATGACGAAGGGTAAGATATTGGAATGGTTGCTTCGATGGTGCTTGGGGGGATTGTTCGTTTGGAGTGGGGTGGTAAAGTTGCAGGATTTACAGGCATTTTTGGAGTCGGTGGGGAATTACCAATTTGAGTTTTTGAACGAGCCTTATGATGCGGTGGTCACTTACACTCTGCCGTGGGTTGAGGTTTTTGCAGGCCTGGCGGTGATCAGTGGATTTGGGAAGTCGGGGGGGCTTGTGATTATCATGGGAATGTTGGCGTCCTTTTGTTGGGCGCTTTTAGATGCTTGGTCCAAGGGGCTGAACATCAATTGTGGATGTTTTAGTAAGAGCAGCGAGCCGGTGAATTATCCGCTGAAATTAGCCGAGAATGCCGGGATTTTTTTTGTGGCGCTTGTGTTATTGATCATGGCATGTCGGATGAGGCGGAAATCGGAGGGCTAGCGCTTGTGAAGATGGGCAGAGGTGGTTAGAACATTTCCATGACCTACGCTAATCGTCTCAAGAATCGTCTGGAAGTAACCGGGTCCGCGCTCTGTGTGGGGTTAGATCCTCGCCCGGATTCCACGAAAGGAGGAGTTGACGGGATTGCTGAGTTCTTGCGCCGGGTAGTAGGTGAGACCGCGGAATATGCCGCAGCCTTCAAACCGAACATGGCCTATTTCGAAGCGATGGGGCTCCACGGGATTGAGATTCTCGAACAGCTGTTGGAGGAAATGCCAGATGAGGTTCCAGTTATTTTGGACGCCAAGCGGAGTGATATTGGAGAGACCCAAAAGTATTACGCAAGGTCCTATTTTGAAAACTGGGGGGTTGATGCGGTGACGCTGAATCCATTTCTGGGATACGATACGCTCGAGCCATTTCTCGATTGGGACGGGAAGGGGGTGTATCTTCTCGCGGTGACCTCGAATCCCGGCAGTGTTGATTTTCAGCGGAGAGATTGTGAAGGAAAGGCGCTCTTCGAACGGGTCGGTGATCTTTGTGACCGGGCAGCGAGTGAGGGACGAAAAACAACGACCGGACTGGTGGTTGGTCTGACCAATGCTGACGAAAATGTTCTCGCGAATCTTCCCGATGTGCCTTTGCTCATTCCCGGGCTGGGGGCACAGGGTGGAAGTATCGACGCGCTCAAGGGCAGCGGGAGGCAGGCAGCCAGCGTGATCAATGTGTCACGTGGAATCACCTACGCGGAGGGAAATACCGACTATGCGGGATTAGCGAAATATTGGACGGAAGAAATTGCGTCGGTGATCGTCTAAGACAGCAGAGATGGCGAAAGAGTCTGAAAAGAGGGAAGGGTATTCCGGAGTCCTGCCTAAGAGAGGGTGGCCGGCGCGCAATTATTATTTTTGGCGTCATCGATTGATTCTGCAGCTGCATAAGAAACGTGAGGGTTCAACTCACGAGCCGATTTTGATGCCGCCTGAGGATGGCTTGTTACGGGCGACCTGAATTGGGCACGCATCATTTCTGGTTAAGCCCCGAGGGGCATTCCATTATCTTTGATCCCAATTGGGCGAATTGGCACGGGCCGGTGAAGCGTCAAATAGAGCCGGGATTGCATCTTAACAATCTGCCGGAGTTGGATTTTTTGTTGGTATCGCATGCGCACTTTGATCACCTGCATAAAAAATCACTTCTCGAGATTGATGCCGGACAGGGGATTGTGGTTCCGCAGGGGAGTGGGAGTTTGGTTAAGAAATTGGGCTTTCCCAATGTCACTGAGATGAAAGTGTGGGAAGAGCGCTAATATCCGGGTGGGTGGCGAACGACGTGGCCTGTGGATTTTCGCGTCCATGGTTTCCATCGGGGGCCGGTTCGTCGGCTGGAGCCGCCCGTGTCAAGACGTAGGCCGGCGACGGTCATGAAGACGTGGCCATTGCGGGCGTAAAGGGTGATCCATTTCCCGTAGCCTCTCTTGCCGTAGTTCAGAAAACCGCGCGAGGACATTTGACCGTTCATGAGTCCGGCTTCGCGGAGGACGTAGGAGACGGCGCCGGAGCAATCGTAGCCGGAGTCATTGAGTCGGGCGTGGCCACCGCCCCATTTGTAGGGCTTGTTTTGGAGGCGGTTTCCAGCGGCGATGGCCAGTTTGACCTTGGTGGGAGCACCTCGTGGGGCGTAGGCCCAGCCGTTGTGGTAGGCGGCTGTTCGTTTCGCTGTTCTTCTGTAGGTGACTGGATCCCCGGCCTCGACCTGACTGCTGCAGGAAGAGAACAGGAGGGCAGTCGTGAGAGAGAGAAGCAACGCGAAAAATCGAATCATTAATATTTCTAAAGTATATTTAGCAAAAGAGCAACTCGGGAGAATCATGTGTTCTTTATTTGGCGGGGAGGCGAATGATGGCTCCGGTCGCAATGCTCGCTTTTACGATTCCTCCAGAGGGCGGCGTCATCGTGACGGTTGCTCCTCCGTGCGAGAAGAAGGCTTCGGCAGCGATATTACTGTCGCTTAAAAGAGGGAAATGGGAATTAGTTCTGAATAAAGTGAGCCGCCCCTGCGTTCAATATTGTGTGCGTAAGTTCGTTGGTGCTATGATTGGCTTTAACCTTGTTTTGGTGAGCTGTTCGTCATTCCGAATGGTGGATGGGGACCAGGTGGCTGCGCCGGGTGTTCAGGTGAGTCGGACGGTCCTGCGCAGCAATGTGCTGGTGAAGAAGGGGAGTCATTTGGCAGTAGCGTATAGCTCTGGGAATCGCTTTTATGTGAGCAAGGGGGGCGTTCTCTCTGGTTTTCATCGGGGAGCGAGGGATACCACGATTTTTTCGGAAACGGGTGCGCACTTGCCGGAGCGGAAGTTCCTAAGTCGGATCAAGGTGGTGAAAGTGGACAATGCGGAGCGGGCTTATCAGCAGAGATTTCGTGAATTGCCCCCGCTGAAGAAGCTTTTGGGAGGGGGATCGTGGAGTGACGAGGATGTTGATTACGAATATGATGATTACGAATATGATCGCGGGATTCGCGCCGTCTCTGTGAGTCCGGATTCTTATCGCAAGAAAGATTAGCTTAAAAAAAGATGAAAAATACTATGAAGAAAAACTGTCTGTTCACGGCTCTGTCCTTGATTTGTTCTGTCGCCATTTCGCAAGCGCAATTCGGTTACTCCGGAGGAGCGGTGGTTATTGGAGGCGGATACTTGGATAAGCCCGGCACGGCCTATGGCTTTGGTCAGATTCGCGGAATAATTTACGAAGATGATTCGGTAGCCCACTCGGTCTTTCTGGACATCTTAGGTCATCGAGATGAGGCCATCCTTGAATTCGTGGATCCTGGCGGGTTCAGTTTTTTCGAGAGTGGAGACATTTCTTTCGTCAACATCACGGCGAACTATGAGGTGGAGGCCAAATTGAACGGTGTGCTTTCTTTCTACGCCGGAGGCGGAGCGGGAATCGAGCTGGTGAGTATCGATGATCGCTTTGATGATGAACTTGATTCGGATGCAAATTTCGTAGCGCAGGCTTTTGCTGGGTTTCGGGCGCACTTCCCAAGTGGGGTGGTGGCCCAGGCCGGAGCACGGTATATCTTCCGCGATGACTTCCAGCTTTTGGGTGACCAATTTATCACGGAGGATAGTTTGGCCTTTGAGGCTTCGATTGGATTTCGGTTTTAAGGTTTGTCGCTTCAATTCCAGTGTTCGGCTGCCTTGAAAGATCCCGGGATTGGACCATAGTCCCCAGGAATGCATATATTCCTAACTGGCGGCAATGGATACATCGGTTTGCGCCTTCTTCCAGAGCTTCTGGAAGAGGGTTACCGGGTGACGGTTCAGGTTCGTTCAGTTGAGCGGTTTCCTACTGGACAATTTTCGGCTTTTATTGACGAGGGAAGGCTTGCTTTTTTTGAGGCTGACTTTCTCAAAGAGCTGCCCCCTGTTCCTGATGACATCGATGTGGCCTATTATTTACTGCATTCGATGGGGTCGGGTGCTGATTTCCATGAGAAGGAGGAGGCCTGTGCGAGGGCCTTTCAGCAATGGATCAGGGCTAATCTGATCGTTTACTTGAGTGGTTTAATTCCCGAGGGCGATTTGTCACCCCATCTGCAGTCGCGGGAGAGAGTGAATGACATTCTTCGAAACGGTGATGTTCCGGTAACAACCTTGCGTGCCTCTGTTATCGTCGGTTCGGGATCGGCTTCTTTTGAAATCATTCGTGATCTCTCGGAAAAGTTGCCTTTCATGTTAACGCCAAAGTGGACGGAGACTCCCTGCCAACCTATCGCGATTCGCAATGTGGTGGGCTATCTCATTGGAGTGTTGGGGCAGAGAGAAATGTGGGGAGAGGAGTATGACATTGGTGGTCCCGAGGTCCTTACCTATCGGGATCTTCTTGTTGGTTATGCGGAGGCAAGGGGATTACGGAGATCAATTATTTCGGTTCCTTTTTTGAGTCCGGGCCTTTCCGCAAAGTGGCTTTATTTGGTCACCGCGACGAGTTACCCGCTGGCTCAAACTTTGGTGGAATCGTTAATCAATGAAACGGTTTGCCACGATGAGGGAGTAAGAGAGATTATCCCCCAGATATTATTGAGCTACGAGGAGGCGATCGAGAAGGCTTTCGTTAATATCGCTCAAAACAGGGTTCCTTCCTCTTGGTTTGGTTCTCTGGCCTCGGGAGATATTGATCCGTTCTTTTTGAAGGTGGTGCGGGTTCCTGATCACGGGGTGTTAAAAGACGGGCGATCTGTTCCCTTAAAAGCACCCCGTGAAGATGTGATCGAAACGCTTTGGTCTGTCGGGGGGAAGCGGGGATGGCCCAGTATGAATTGGGCGTGGAAATGCCGGGGTTGGATGGATCGACTTTTTGGAGGAACCGGTTTGCGGCGAGGTCGTCGACATCCAACCGAATTGATTCCCGGTGACGCGCTGGATTTTTGGAGAGTGGTTTTAGCAGACCGAGATTCCGAGGTGGCGAGGTTGATGCTCGTAGCGGAAATGAAGATGCCCGGCGAGGCCTGGCTCGAGTTTGAGGTCTCCGAAAACGGACTTAAACAAACCGCGACGTTTCGTCCGAAGGGCTTGTTGGGGCGGGTCTACTGGTATTCGGTCCTCCCTTTACACTTTATCCTTTTTCCGCGAATGGCGCGTAAGATCGCTTCAGGGCTGACGGCGAATGAGGATGCGGCGTGAGGCTAGAAAAGGCGAAGGCTGGAGAGACCTCCGTCGGGGCGGAGGATTTGCCCGGTAGTGAACCGTGAAGCGTCTGAGAGAAGATAGCTGACCAGTTCCGCGCTGTGTTCTGCTTGTCCGATCATCTTAAGAGGATGGCGCTCGGCTGCAGCTTCGCGGCGTTTATCGTCGGCCAAAATTCCGGCAGCTAGGGGGGTTTCGGTGAGAGACGGAGCGATGGCATTCACCCGAATTTTTGGGGCCCACTCCGCGGCGAGGCTTCGGGTGAGTCCCTCGACCGCGCCCTTAGCGGTGGCGATACTGGCGTGCATGGGCATGCCGCATTTAACAGCGATCGTGCTGAAGAGAACGACGGAGGCGGAAGGCGCTTTTTTAAGGGAGGGAAGAGCAAGTCTCAGTGCGCGGGTAGCCCCCAGAAAATTGACTTCCCAGTCGGCGAGGAATTCCTGATCAGTAAGTCGATGGAAGGGTTTGAGGTTGATCGTGCCGGGGCAGTAGACCAAGCCATCAAGGCTCTCAGGAATGCTAAGAGTGGCTTGCGGGTTGGTGGCTTCGAAAGTGCTCCGGGAAGTGGCAATGACTTCGTTGCCTTGTAATTCCAAGAGGTTTTTTGTCGCCAATCCGATGCCGGAGGAGCCTCCAATGAGGAGAATTTTTCGTGTCATAAGGGATTATGCGCGAGGAGGGGAATTTGTCTTCGGGTTTCTGTCCAATTGGCGGAGTTTTTCGAGATAGGTGTTATCGGGGGCTGGCTTTTCGGGTGAAGAGGGAGTTGCCAGCATTTCCCGGGTGGTCTCGCTGCTAGTGGCGATGAGTTCCTTGATGATTTCTGCTTCGGGCAGGTTCTTCCAGTATTTCTTGGGCATCTCGGATTGCATTGCTTTTACCTTGAGGCGGGCGGGGTTGAAGATGTTGCGGTAGTAGGTTTTCCAAAGCTCATCGAGGGAGTCCGAGTCGGGGGCTTGGGTTTTGTCGACACCGTCGGTGAAGTGAATTTTCTGGCCGTCCCAGTGCATGCATTCGTCCGGGGTGAGAATGGACCAATCCATGCCGGTGAAGCGTTTACGAAAGAAGGCGGAGGTGAGGCGCACGATGCGATGTTCGGTTTCGAACCAGGCGACGAATTGCTCGCGATTGGTTTCCGGTGCGTCATTGACTTTTCGGAACCGGACAAAGGCGTGCATCTTATGAATGTCGCGTCCGATGTGCTTTGCCATCGTTCTGACGCGGTGAATTTGAGAGTCTGTGGAAAGCGCGAGGAGATGAGCTTCACCGTGGGTGAGTCGCCAGAGAAGGGAGTAGAGGAGTGCCCATTGATCTCCCGAGCGATGGCAGGAGACGGTGCGGGCGAGGTCGATAAAGGCCTGGGGAACTCTGGGGAGATTTCCGGTGCCTGGGGGCAGTGGTGCTTCGGAGAAAAGCCCGAACTGTTCGCGGCTCTGCCAAAGAAGATCCTTCGGTGGGATTCCAGCAGCGAGGAGGGATCGGGCGACCCGACGCCAGTCGTCGAATTTTGTTGGATGGACGATGGTTCTCATCGTTTAGAACTCACCTCCGATAACTTCGCTTTTGGGGATAGGCGCGGAGAAATCGAGTTCCAATTGTTGCGCGGGAGGGGCATGGAGAGCTCGGATTTTTTCGGAATCCAGTTCGAGTGAGGCAGGTTGATGATCGGCGGTGATTATGAAGGGGAGGCATTTTTTCAAATTGGCCCGCATCTTGATGAGATCGTTCACGCGGATGTGATGAAAGCGGCGGGCCGTGGTGATCCGTTTGGCATTCCGCACTCCAAGGCCCGGGATGCGTAGGATTACTTCGTAGTCGGCTTTGTTAAGATCGATGGGAAAGAAGTCGCGATTACGCAGCGCCCAGGAAAGCTTTGGGTCGATATCCAGATCGAGGTTGGGTTGGTTTTTCGTGGTGATTTCATCGACTTTGTATCCATAGAAGCGCATGAGCCAATCAGCTTGGTAGAGACGGTGTTCACGGACCAAGGGAGGCGATTTTAGTGGGAGGCGAATCGAGGAATCCGGTATGGGGCTGAAGGCCGAGTAGTAGACGCGCCGGAGTTGGAAATTTCCGTAGAGTTCACCGGCGCGTCTGAGAAAATGGGCGTCGTGTGATTGGTCGGCCCCCACGATCATCTGGGTGCTCTGCCCGGTCGCGAAGGGCGACTTTTTGCGACTCTTCTCTGCTTTGCTTTCGGAAATTTTGTCGCTGATTTTGTGCATCGCTTCCCTGGTGCGGGAGATGTTTTTTTCCGGCGCGAGATTCTTGAGACTCTTTTGTTGAGGGAGCTCGATATTGATGCTGATGCGGTCGGCGTATTTTCCAGCCTGGGCGATGAGTTCGTCCGAGGCTTCTGGGATGGTCTTGAGATGGATATAGCCCCTGAAGTGATGGACTTCGCGGAGCGTCCGCGCGACTTGCACCACTTGCTCCATGGTGAAGTCGGCGCTGCGCACGATTCCCGAACTGAGGAAGAGGCCTTCGATGTAATTGCGTTTGTAAAAATCGAGAGTCAGAGAAACGACCTCCTCGGCGGTGAATCGTGCCCGGCGGACGTTGCTTGAACGACGGTTGATACAATAGTGACAATCGTAGAGGCAGACGTTGGTAAGAAGGATCTTTAGGAGCGAGACGCAGCGTCCATCGGGTGTATAGGAATGACAAATGCCGACCCCACCGGTTGAGCCGACTCCTTTTCCGGTAGAGGAGTCTTTTCGAGAGGCGCCGGAGCTGGCACAGGAGGCATCATACTTGGCAGCGTCCGCGAGGATCTCTAATTTGGTTATAGTGTTAATATGAACAACATGTTCTTATGAATATTTTTTGCAAGATACTTATGCCCGTAAAAACGAAACTTTCGGCAGGCAAAGGGCTTTTTCTGGATTTTTCAGCGGGCTTCAATCAAGCGCTGGCCGGATTGAGGCGTCTTCGGGAATAAGTTTTGACTCTTGGGATCGAACTGCATTTGCAAGATGTCGAATTTCAAGAAGGAAGAGTGGTGCGAGGTGTGGGACGGACTTTTTTGCCCCTTCGTGGAAGATCATCGCGATTTTTTTGAGGAATTATGGAGGATTTGAGTGTCTGATGATTGTGGTCGCTAAAAAACTGTCCGTCAGGTTTGATTTTTGGTGCAGAAAGTGAAATATCGGTTTGTCGTGGCCTGTAATTCACTGGGAAACGCGTTTCAAATGGCAAACAAACTGCAAAATGCTGACCGGAGTCGCTATCGGGTTCCTATCTTGGACCGGGCGCTGGCTTTGGTTGAATTGTTGGGGTTACACCCTGAGGGCTTGAATGTGACCGAGTTGTGCGAGGCCCTTGCTATTCCCAAGAATAGTGCCTTCCGAATTGCGGTGACTTTGGAAGAGTCAGGGTATCTTGAGCGGCTGGAGCCGAGTAAGAGATACCGTCTGACTTCCAAGTTTGTGACGGTGGGTGCGTCTTCAGTGTCGGAGATGAATCTTTTTGAGAAGTCGCTCGGTATCATGCGGACTCTGCGGGACCAGCTGAAGGAGACTGTTCTTTTGGGGACTTTAACGGGGAGCGAGGGCGTAGTGCTGGATCAGGTTCCGGGGCTTCACGCCTTCCAGTTTTCGGTGGATCCGGGAACGCGCTTTGTGTTGCACACGGCGGCGCCGGGGAAAGCGATCCTGGCTTTTTTGCCTAATGAAGAGTGTCGGAAGATTGTTGATCGCATGGAGTTTACTCATTTCACTGAGAATACCATTTTGGATAGGGATGAGTTTTTGTCTCATCTTGATGAAGTCCGGAAGAGAGGCTATGGCTTTGATTTATCGGAGGAGAGAGAAGGGCAGTATTGTGTGGGAGCTCCGATTTTTAATGGGAAAAATGATCCAATTGCGGCTTTGTGGATTACGGCACCGTCATCGCGTTTGCCGGACTGTGATTTGGACGGGGTGGCCCAAAAGATTCGGGCTGCAGCCGACGTGATTTCGAGTAAACTTGGGTGGGATTCAGAAGGATGAAGATGAGGAAGCAATTATTAGGAATGCTGATATGCGGTTTTGTTCCGTGTCTATCAGCCAAGGAATTCTCACCGGAGGATGTCTCCTTTTTCACCAAGGAGGTTCGTCCTTTGCTTGAGGAGAATTGTTTCCGTTGTCATGGCGGTAAGGATTCCAAGGGTCACCCGAAGGTGAAATCCGGGTTTCAGATGATTAGCCGGAAGGGGATTGTAATCGGGGGAGACCATGGTTCGGCCTTCAATGAGGCGGAACCGGAGAAGAGTCTTCTTCTTCATGTGATCAGCTATGAAGACGAGAATCTCGAAATGCCGCCGAAAGGAAAGTTGTCCGAAGAGGCGCGCGGCGTTTTGTCGGACTGGGTGAAGCGGGGAATGCCTTGGACTCCGGAGGATGCGGATGTCCTCGTAGAGGTGGAGGAGGACGACAAATCCATCACCACAATCAACGAGTTCAGCAAAAGTCGGTGGTCATACAAGCCAATGGCGCGCCCGGATGTTCCGGTTGTGGGCAGTACTGAGTGGAAAGCTCCGATCGATGCCTTCATTTATGATGGGGTGAATAAGATGGGGCTGAATCCTAATGCTCCGGCTCCTCGGGCGGAGTTGATTCGTCGGGCCTACTACAATTTGACCGGGCTTTCTCCCTCTCTTTCTGAAGTGCAGGAATTCGAAAATGACAAGTCTCCCGAGGCCTGGGAAAAGGTGATCGATCGCCTTTTGTCTTCACCCGCTTACGGGGAAAAGTGGGCACGTCATTGGTTGGACTTGGTTCGTTATGCCGAGACCAATGGTTTCGAGAGGGACAGCGACAAGCCCTTTGTCTGGCGTTATCGCGATTATGTCATCAAGGCTCTCAACGAGGACAAACCCTACACTCAATTTTTGACCGAGCAGTTGGCTGGAGATGAGTTGGCCAAGCCGACTTTCGATTCCATGTCGGCGACGGCATTTCATCATTTGATGCAGTGGGACGATGAGCCCTCCGATAGGAAGCAGGCCTACTACGATATTCTCGACGACAATGTTCGTACTACGACCGAGGTTGTATTGGGAATGACGGTGGGATGTGCCCGTTGTCATGATCACAAGGGCGATCCGATTTCGCAGAAAGACTACTATAGCTTCATGTCCTTCTTCAGAGGGATCGTGCCATTTTCACGTGGCAGGGGCCCGGTGGAGAAAATGGTATTCGAAGGTATTGATGATAAATACGAGGCGACGATGGTGGCACACCATCGTCACATTGAGAATCTTAAAAAGGAACGTGCCAAGATCGAAAACCAGCTTCTTACATCGCTTGGGAAAGGGACGGTCGGTAAGGATGGCGCTTCGGTGGAGCCCGTTCGCTGGCTGGTTTCTGATGCCCGGACAAAGACTCCTCAGGAATGGCATTACTCGACAACGGTTGTCGACGGATGGTCCGAGGTGGGGTTTCGCGCTGAGAATCATCAGTGGAAGAAAGGGAAGGCCGGATTCGGAACGAAGGGGCCAAAGATGGTTGTGCATACCAAGTGGAATACTCCCGAGCTATGGTTGCAGACTTCATTTCTGCTTGAAGAGATTCCGAAGAGGCTGAGCCTGAGTCTTCATCATGACGAGGGTGTCGAGATTTTCGTCAACGGACAACCGGTGATTAAGCGTGAGGGTTTCCGGGATGACTACGATGACTTTGCCGCGGATAAGAGATTCCTCGATTCTCTTCAGGTAGGACGCAATGTGATCGCGGCGTTTGTCACTCAAACAAGCGGAGGACAGTTTTTTGATTTTGGGGCCGGTATCCCATCGGGTAAATCACTCTCTCTGGAAAAAGTACTCAAGTCTAAGGAGGGAGCGAAGGCGGAGAAGGACCTCGTGAATCGCTGGAAGCGTCTGAAGAATGAGATCCGCAAAAAGGAAGCTGATCCGCCCAAGCCGGGAGTGGAGATCTTGACGGCGAGGGAAACCGGAAAAGATCTTCCTCCGACCTACGTGCACATTCGCGGCAGTGCCAATGCCGAGGATAAGGAAAAGGAGGTGGCCCCAAGAATTCCGGGGATTTTTGGAGGCGAAGAATTGAAGGCTGAGGCTCCGGAGAATGGGCGCAATTCCAGTGGGCGGCGGACCGCTCTGGCGAAGTGGATTTCCCGGGATGATAACCCGAGAACGGCTCGTGTAATGATGAATCGCGTATGGCAGCATCACTTCGGGCGTGGAATTTGTCGCAGCTCGAATGATTTTGGTTTCCTAGGCGAAGATCCCACTCACCCGGAGTTGCTCGATTGGCTGGCGACGGAGTTTGTGGCGCAAGGATGGAGCCTGAAAAAGATGCACAAGTTGATCATGATGTCGCGGACATTTCAAATGTCCTCGAAGGCGAATCCTGATGCTTTGGCGAAGGATCCTGACAATAATAGCTTCTGGCGCTTTGACATGCGTCGTCTGACGGCGGAGGAAGTTCGCGACTCGATATTGGCCGTTACAGGAACCCTGAATCGCAAAATGGGTGGGCCGGGTGTTTTTGTTCCGCTGCCCGAAGAGGTTTTGGCGACCTCGTCAAAAAAGGGAGGCTCGTGGGGGAGATCGTCTCCTGAAGATGAAGTGCGCCGGACGATTTATGTGAAGGTGAAGCGTTCGATGGTGCCGCCGCAATTGGCAGATCTTGATGTCGCCGACACTGATACGAGTTGTCCGGTGAGGTTTGCGACGACGGTGCCCACTCAGGCGTTGGGTTTCTTGAACAGTAAGTTCATGAATGATCAGGCTAAGGTCTTCGCCGAGCGATTGCGTAAAGAAGCCGGGGATGATCGCAAAGCCCGTGTCCGGCTTGGCCTCGAGCTGGCTCTGGCGCGTCCGGCCAAAGAAAGGGAGCTGGAATACAGCCATGAATTTTTTGATGCCATGCGCGACAAGCATGGTCTGAACGAAGAGGAGGCGCTCGATCGCTTCGCGCTGCTTGTATTAAACTTAAATGAATTTATCTTCTTAGACTGAACCAATGAAACATCCACAGAACACTTTTTGCGGCCGGGTTGACCGGCGGGAATTTCTTCGCGATATCGGCGGTGGCTTCACTTCGGTGGCCCTTACCGGAATGTTGGCGAAGGAAGGGTTTTTCAACAAAGCACATGGAGCGACCTTGGATTCTTATGCCAATCCGCTGGCTCCCCAGGAGTCGATGATCGCGCCGAAGGCGAAGTCGGTCATTTTCCTCTTCATGTATGGTGGTCCAAGCCACATGGATACTTTTGACTATAAGCCGGAGCTTTATCCGCTTGATGGGAAAACGGTCAAGATGAAGACCTTCGGTCGTGGCGGGAAGAAGAACCAAGGCCGCGTGGTTGGGCCGAAGTGGAAATTCAAACAGTATGGGGAGTGCGGAAAGTATATCTCCGACCTTTTTCCCAATTTGGGTGAGTGCGTCGATGATATGGCGTTCCTTCATTCCATGACGGCGGATTCGCCGATTCATGGCTCGGCGATGTTGATGATGAATTCGGGCTCCTTGCTCGGAGGGAAGCCCTCGATGGGATCGTGGGTGAATTACGGACTGGGATCGACCAATGAAAACCTTCCCGGCTATGTCGTCATGTTGGACAAAACCGGTGGTCCGATTTCCGGAGCAAAGAATTGGTCATCGGGATACATGCCGGCGAGCTACGCGGGAACGGTCTTTCGTTCGAAAGGGGATCCGATTCTTAATCTCAAAAACTCTCACGGCATGCCGCAGGATCAGCAGCGGACTCTGATCGATCACATTAATCTGATGAATCGCGAGCACCTTGGGGTGCGGGGGAGCGAGAGCGATCTCGCAGCGCGGATTGCAAGTTACGAGTTGGCTTATCGGATGCAGTCCACTGCGCCCGATGCCATCGAGTTGGAGTCGGAACCGGAGCATGTCAAGGAGCTCTACGGAATGAACGAAGGGAAGACGGAGGACTTCGGTCGCAAGTGTCTCATGGCGCGTCGTCTCGTTGAGCGGGGCGTGCGATTCATTCAACTCTATTCCGGCGGCGCCCACAATGACGACAACTGGGATGCTCATGGTGATTTGGAAAAGAATCACAACCATCACGCCGGTCGGACTGATAAACCGATTGCCGGTCTTTTGAAGGACCTCAAACAACGGGGGCTTCTCGATGAAACGCTCGTGGTTTGGGGTGGTGAATTTGGACGTCAGCCGACGGCGGAATACGCAAAGGGAACGGGCCGTGATCACAATTCCTACGGCTTCACGATGTGGATGGCCGGTGGCGGCATTAAAGGTGGCGTGAGCTACGGCGAGACCGATGAGCTCGGTGGCGAGGCCGTGACTAATCGTCTCCATGTCCGGAATCTCCACGCAACCGTTCTCGATCGCATGGGACTGGATCCGAATCACCTGAGTTATTTTTATGGAGGTCTCGACCAGCGGTTGGTTGGAGTGAAAGGCGCCGAGCCAATCCAGGAAATAATGGTTTAAAAAACGATGAAGAAAACAATTTTCACTCTATTAGGCTGTTGCGCGCTTTTGCCGCTTTCAGCGAAGGAAGACCGCTTGGTGTTGGTTGGCGCATCTTATGGCAAAAATGTCCTCGCGATTTGCGAGGCTGACGGAACCGTTCTGTGGAGGCACGATACTGCCGGTCCTCAGAGAGGACACACCGGGCACCACGATGTGCATTATTTGAAGAGTGGAAACATTCTCTTCCACGACACCTGGACCAAGACCCAAGAGATTAGCTTAGGGAAGAAGGTTGTTTGGGAATACGAGAGTGCCAAGGCGAATGGCAACGAAGGCAAGCGCGTGGACGTGCATGCTTTCGCGCGTTTCCCGGATGGGAGCACTATGATTGCGGAGAGCGGGATTGGTCGTTTCATTCACGTTGATAAGAAGGGGATAACCCAAAAGGTTGTCAGCATGGGGGAGGGTGGCCGCAAGAGCACTCGTCTCGTTCGGATGTTGGGCAACGGGCACTATCTTGCCTGTGCCGAGAATCCCGGTGTCGTCACGGAATATGACAAAGACGGCAAGGTCGTTTGGGAATACCCGACCAACACCCGGGTCTATGGTGCGATTCGTTTGAGAAATGGTAACACGCTGATTGCGACCGGAAGTGGTAACAGCGTGATTGAAGTGTCACCGGAGAAGAAGGTGGTGTGGGACATTACCAAGAAGGTGCCGGATACCGAGATTGAATTGGGCTGGACCACTTGCCTTCAGGAGTTGCCCAACGGAAATCTCGTCATTGGAAACTGCCACGCGGGGGACGATGATCCGCAGATCTTCGAAATTACGAAGGAAAAGAAAGTTGTTTGGGAATTTGATGAATGGGACCTCGTTGGAAACGGCCTGGCCTGCTGGCAGATTCTCGATGCCAATCAGTCGAACTTGGTTCGTAAGCAGTTGAAGGAATTGAAGAAGTAATCTATCGCATTGATTGATTCGGGAATTCGTGCTCGTAATAGAACATGATGAATTTTCGAGACAAAGTAATCACCGGACTCTTTTTCCTCGGCTGGACTCTGGGAGGGGCCAACGCAGCGGAGAAACCTAACATTCTCTGGATCACCAGCGAAGATAACGGGGTTTCCTGGATCAGTTGCTATGGCGGGAAGAATACCAAGACACCGGCCATTGACCAATTGGCCAAGGAGGGGTTTCGCTATCTGTATTGCTTTGATAACGCGGCGGTGTGCGCTCCGACCCGTTCCTGTTGGATTACGGGAATGTATGGTATTTCCAATGGCACCCAGCCTATGCGAAGCCGGAATGAGATCCCCCACGACAAGATTCCGTACTATCCGGATCTCTTGAAGAAAGCTGGATACCATACCTCCAACCCCGGAAAGACCGACTACAATATTGGAGGGCGTGATGATTATGAGGCCTGGGATCTAGGAAAGACAAAGGGGAATGGAAAGAGGTCACCGTATGGGTGGAAGGCCCGCAAGGAAGGCCAGCCTTTCTTCTGCGTCTACAACACGACGACCAGCCATGAGAGCAAGGCGCATGGAGCTGTGAATCAGGTGAAGAATGATCCCGCGAAGATGACTCTCTTTTCCTATCATCCTGATCTCCCGGTAATTCGCAAAAACTACGCGAAGTATGCCGATGCGGTGGAGCGGATGGACGGCGATGTTGCCAAGTGCATCGCGACTTTGAAAAAGGACGGGCTCTACGAGGACACCATCATCATCTACAATTCCGATCACGGCGGAGTGATGGCACGGAGTAAGCGCTTCCTCTATGCCAGCGGAGTGCATTGTCCCTTGATCGTGCGGATTCCTGAGAAATATAAACATCTCTATCCCGCCGATAAGCCGGGCTCGACGGTGGAACGCCTCGTGAGTTTTGTGGACATGCCCAAGACCTGGCTGAGTCTGGCGGGTGCGGAAATTCCCGACACTTTCCAGGGACGGGTCTTTTTAGGTAAGGGCGCGGAAGCCGAGCCGAAGCATCATCTGGGATTCCGCGAGCGTGCCGACGAGCGTCTCGATCACGTCCGCCTGATGCGCGACAAGCGCTTCGCCTATCACAAAAATTACATGCCATTCGCTCCAGCGGGGCAGCACTTGGCCTATCTTTGGAAAGCTCCCGCTACGCCGGCCTGGGAGAAGCATCATCGTGACGGTAAGACCGACGAAGTGACCGGGCGCTTTTTCCGTCCGCGGGTTTCCGAGGAATTTTACGACAACGAGAGTGATTTCGATAATGTCAAAAACCTGATCAAGGATCCGAAGCACCAAGCGAGGATTTCTGAGTTGAAAGCTGCGCTTCGCGAAAAACAGCTCGAGCTATTTGATTCCGGACTTCTTCCCGAAGGAATGCGGATGCGTCGAGCTAAAGAGAATTCCATGACGATCTACGAGATGGTGCGGAACAAGAAACTTTATCCGCTTGAGTCTTATCTCGATGCCGCCGACAAGGCCTTGGTTCGTGATGCGAAGAATCTCGATGACTTTGTGAAGGCGATGAGCGACCAAGACGAGGGTGTTCGGTGGTGGGCGGTCGTAGGACTTCATTTGCTTGAGAAGGATGCAACCTCAGCCAAAGCAACTTTGAAGAAAGCTCTCAAGGACGACTCTCATGAAGTGCGCATGATGGCAGCCTGGAGTTTGGTCAAGTTGGGTGATTCCACAGAGGCCATGGCCTGCTTGAATGAACTCCTCTTCAAATCCACCACGAACGAAATGATGCTTCACAACGTGCTCGATTGGATGGGGGAGCCGGCCTTCCCGCTGGTTAAAAAATTCCTCACGGAGGGCGGTAGCACGAAAGGGAAATACGGCATTAGCATTCTCGGGAGAGTTGGGGAATTGCAGGGGTGGTAGCGAAAATCCCCTGATATTGCCTGATTTGCTCTGAAAGAGGGATTGCAGATCTCGGTCGGTCGCCATACCGTGCCGCCGGTTTCAGCACACACGATGAGCGAAAATTCAAAAGTCAGCATATATGATACGACTCTCCGCGATGGCACGCAGGGCGAAGGTTTTTTCCTCTCCGGCCTGGATAAGGTGCGAATTGCCAAGCGTCTCGATGAGTTCGGGGTGGACTATATCGAAGGTGGCTGGCCGGGATCGAACCCAAAAGATATCGAGTTTTTTAAAGCTGCGGCCAAGGAAACCTGGAATCACGCCAAGATCGCAGCCTTTGGCTCGACGCGTCGGGCGGATCTCACCGTCGAGGAAGATCCGCAGGTCCAGCTCCTCATCGATGCCGAGACGCCGGTCATTACTATTTTTGGAAAAAGCTGGGAGCTTCAGGTGACCGAGGTTCTTCGGACCACCGCCGAGGAAAATCAGGCGATGATTCGTGACACCGTGCGCTATCTCAAGGCGGCAGGGCGCGAGGTCATTTATGATGCCGAGCACTTTTTTGACGGCTACAAGGACGGCGATGAACATGCCATGGCGACTCTCCGTGCTGCGGTAGAAGGCGGAGCCGATTGGCTCGTCCTTTGCGACACCAACGGTGGATGCCTCCCGCAGGAGATTGCGGACATCAGCCGGGTGGTTTTGGAAGTCTTCCCCGAGGTGCCTCTCGGTATTCACACTCACAACGATTGCGAACTCGGAGTCGCCAACGCCATCGCATCGGTGAAAGCGGGAGCGACGCAGGTTCAAGGCACGATCAATGGTTACGGCGAGCGCACCGGTAATTGCAATCTCACTTCGGTTATTCCCATTCTGGAACTTAAGATGGGCCTTAAGGCCGTCGATGATGTTTCCAAGATGCGTGATTTGTCATTCTTTGTGGATGACGTCGCCAACAACCCCCACTTTGCCCGCGCTGCGTTTGTTGGCCGGACCGCTTTCGCTCACAAGGGAGGGATGCACGTCAACGCGGTGCAGAAATTGGCTCGGACATACGAGCACATCCGGCCCGAGCAAGTTGGAAACCAGCAGGAGATCCTCGTGAGCGAGCTGTCCGGGCAATCGAATATTCTCATGAAGGCGGAGCAGCTCGGGATTACCTTGGAGAAGGGGAGTTCCGAGGCGCTTTCGATTCTCACCAAAGTGAAGGAGCTGGAACAGGACGGGTACTCTTTTGAGGCTGCCGGCGGATCGCTGGAACTTCTCATCCGTCGCGAACTTGGAACCTGTGAGCGTCCCTGGACCCTCAACGAGTATCATTGCTCCTTCCGGCAGTATCGCGATGGGCATAATCCTGTTTGTGAGGCCACGGTGAAACTCGATGTGAATAACGAGACGAACTATACTGTTTCCGAAGGTCACGGGGTGGTGAA
>MDTC01111399.1_pt1 | contig 25493 bp, 28 predicted proteins | sample 811181 | NCBI WGS metagenome assembly MDTC01 (sample SAMN05326644, study PRJNA326480) | marine metagenome | isolation source: seawater | place: Pacific Ocean: North | collected 2011
AGATAGTACAAATGACTTAATTAATAAAAAAGTTTTAAGCCAAAATTTAAATTTTAAAGATTTATTCCAAGGTGATTTGAAGTCCTGGCCATTATATACATCGAATACGGCGCTACCATCATCAAATAAAAAAGTATTTTATTTAGGTGATGCTTTTCATGGATTGCTTCCAACTATGGCGCAAGGAGCATCACAATCAATTGAAGGAGCTCATGTTCTATTTAATTTATTAAAAGAGAACAATGAAGATGCGCATAATATTTACTTCAAAAATAGATTAACAAGAGTGAAAACTATTCAAAAAAGATCTAATTTTAATTTTTTTGCATTTCATATTTCTAATCCATTAGTAAAAAAAGTAAGAAATATGATTTTGAAAAGATTGGTTAAAAATAAGCGCTTTATTGATAGTTATCTTGGTGAAGTGTATAAAAACTAAATACTTTTTTGAGCAATAAATTTCTGTCTTAAGCTATCTATTAAGACTGTTGATCCGTCAACATTACAATGCCAATAAGTCCAACCATTATAACTTTCTGTGCCCATAATTTTAGCAGCAACTTTATGAATTGATCCTTCGGCTTCTTTAGATTTAATACTACCGTCAACCATAATTTTAGCATTAAATTTTTTCTTTGGATCAAACAAAACAGTTCCAGGTTTGAGTATTCCTAATTCAACCAACGAACCAAAAGGTATCCTAGGTTTTGATTTATTATTCTCTACAACATCTAAATAATCTTCGTTAATAATTTTTGTTTGATTAATTCTTTCATTTGCTGCTTTAAAGTAGGTTTTATCTTTTTCAATACCGCAATATTTTCTACCTAATTTTTTAGCAACTACAGCAGTTGTTCCTGTTCCTAAAAAAGGATCAAATATTGCATCACCTACATTAGTTGTAGCCAGTATAATTCTATGTAAGAGTGACTCCGGTTTTTGAGTAGAATGAATTTTTTTACCATTTCCTTTTTTTAATCTTTCTTTTCCACTGCATATCGGCAGCATCCAATCAGACCTCATTTGCAAATCGTCATTAAAACACTTCAAAGACTGATAATTAAAAGTATATTTAGATTTTTTATTTTTTGATGCCCAGATTAAGGTCTCATGAGCGTTTGTAAATCTTGTTCCTCTAAAATTAGGCATCGGATTATTTTTTCTCCATATAACATCATTTAATAACCAGTAACTTAAATTTTGTAAGTGGTAACCCAAACGAAAAATATTATGATAAGAACCTATAACCCAAATACTTCCGTCATCTTTTAAAATTCTTTTACATTCAATTAACCAAGATTTGCAAAAATCATCATAGTGTTTAAAACTTTCAAATTGATCCCATTTATCATTTACACCTTTGACTTTGCTTGCGTCTGGCCTTCTTAATGTTTCACCAATTTGCATGTTGTAAGGAGGGTCTGCAAAAATTAAATCAAAAGATTTGTCAGGAATTTTTTTTAGTTCCCTCAAAGAATCTCCGTTAATAATTTTGTTTTGAAAATTTAACATTTCAAGATTCAACTTTAAATTGAATCATGAATCAAATGATTTTTTAAAAAAAAAGAGTCTTCTTGTGTCTTAGATTCTTACTTTGACAACATCTTGTGTATTGGTTTAAATCCTTTTCTGTGATGTGAGGTAATACCAAATTTTTTTAAACCATTCATATGAGCTTTAGTTCCGTAGCCAAAATTTCTCTCCCAAGCGTAATGTTTAAATTTTTCAGACAATTTAATCATAAGTAAATCTCTATAAGTTTTAGCTATAATTGAAGCAGCGCTGATACACTTGATTTTTTCATCTCCGTTAATAATAGTTTTAAAATTTTCTATTCCTTTAGGAGCAAAAATTCCATCGATTAAAACTAATTTTGGATTAATTGGTAATTTATCGACTGCCCGTTTCATTGATAGCAAAGAGGCTTGTAAAATATTCAATCTAAATATTTCATTAACTGAGGCAATACCTACAGAATAATATGAATTTAATTTTATATGTTCTGCTATTTTTAATCTTTTGTTAAAATTAATCTTTTTAGAGTCTTTTAGTAAATTTAAATTTATATTTTCTTTCAATATAACTGCAGCAGAAACAACAGGTCCTGCCAAACATCCTCTGCCAACCTCGTCGACTCCCGCTGTTATTAATCTATTTATCAATTTTAATTTTTAATTCAGATATTTTTTTTCTTATCATTTTAAGATCTATCCAAGCCATTTTTTTTTGCTCTGGTTGTCTCATTAAAAATGCAGGATGAAAAGAAACAATAACAGATGTTTTACAAATACCTATTTTTTTTTCTATCCACTTACCTCTAGCTTTTGATATCACTTCTTTGTCTCCAATTATTGTATTTAGAGCAGTACTTCCTAAGAGAAGTAATATTTTTGGATTTACAATTTCTATATGTTTGATTAAATAGGGTAAATATTTTTTTATTTCATCGTTAGATGGACGCCTATTTTCTGGAGGTCTATAGTTAACAACATTAGTAATATATACATTCTCTCTACTTAACTTTATAGAAAGCAACATTTTATCCAATAATTTCCCAGCGCGGCCAATAAAAGGATAGCCTTCTTTATCTTCATTGCTTCCAGGCGCCTCTCCCACAATCATGATCTTTGAGTTAGGGTTTCCATCGCAAAAAACAATATTTGCTGCATTTTTTTTTAATTCACAGTTTTTTATATTTTCTATTGATGTTTTAAGCTTTTTTAGTTCTAAGCCTTTTGATCCATATGCATAATTATTTTTTTTATACCTATTTATAGCTTGATTGGCGTATACTAGGTTATGATTGATTAAACTATAATATTTTATAAGTTTCTCTAATTTTATGTTATTTTTTTTGATCATTAAAATATTTATTATGAAAAATATAAAAATTTATATCATTCTTTTGCATGTTTTATTTTTTATAAGCATTACCACTATAATTGATGCAAAAAGTATTAACAAATATAATGATACAGATAAATTGTCTAACTATTTTTCAGGAGTAATATCCTTTAGAAATAAAGAATATAACAATGCTTATAAGTATCTAAAACAGTTAAATGGATTAGAAAGCTATCATGAACCTTACTCGTCAATATATCAATATTCCCTATTAAACCTTGAGAGATTTGAGGAAACATTTAAATATGCAAAAAAACTAGATAAAGATGGTATACGCAATTTTGAAAATGATTTGTTACTTGGATTATTTAACTTAAGACAAAAAAAATATAACCTTGCTTTAGAGTACTTTAAAAGACTTAAAAAATACAAGTCTCAAGGACCAGTACTAAATTTAGTAGCTGACTCGCTAAACGCATGGATATCTTTATTTCAATTAAATGAAAAAGAAGGGCTGAAAGCCATAAATAATTTACCTCAACAATATCGAGGAATAAAAGAAATTCAGACTGTATTGGTGAACTGCTATTTTCAAACCCCAGCAACTGTAAAAAAATTTGAAAAATTAACTCTAAACACAGGAAATGATTTTGCTAGATACTATTATTTTCACGCTAACTATTTACTTAGCCAAGGAAAAAAAAATGAAGCGCTTAAAATTATAGCTCTTTCTCTTAAGTCGAACCCAAGAAACTTGCTTATTAATCAATTAAAGAAAGATTTTAATAAAGCAAATTATTTGAAATTTAACAATCAATTTGATTGCACTAATTTATCTCACAATGTAGCTGAAATTTTTTATGTAATTTCAAATATATTATCATCTCAGTCTCTTTACTCTTTATCTAATTTTTATTTAAATTTAGCTAAATATTTAAATCCTGAGTTTATTTCATTCGAGACACTTTATGCAGAAAATTATTATAAGCTTGGAAATTTAACAAAGTCAAAAAAAATACACGAAAAAATTAAAAAAAAAGGATCCGCCTATAGTTGGTTTGCTACTAAAAATATTGCAACTATTTTATCTAAAGAAAAAAAAAATAAAGAAGCTTTAAGCTATTTAACTAAAAACTTTATGAAAATTAAAAAACCAAATACCTATGAAATATATGATTATGCGGAATTTTTAAAAAATAATGATCAATTTGAAGATTCGATAATATACTTCAGTAAAGTTTTAAACTTAGTAAAGCCAAATGATTATCTATTTTCAAAAGCTAGTGATGGGAGAGGGGTGGCTTACGAGCGCTTGGGAGATTGGGCTAAAGCCGAGTCTGATTTATTAAATTCTTTAAAAGCTGTTCCCAATCAAGCTTATGTAATTAATTACCTTGCATATTCCTGGATAGAACAAGGTGTTAAAATTGAAAAATCTTTAGAGATGTTAGAAGAAGCTAACAATTTAAAAAAAAATGATGGATACATTATTGATTCGCTGGGATGGGCTTTGTTTAAGCTTAAAAAATTTCAAGAGGCAAAAAAATATCTTGAACAAGCTGTAAAAATAATGCCTACAGACCCAGTAATTAATGATCACTTTGGCGACTCGCTCTGGATGATAGGAAAAGAATTGCAAGCAAGGTATTACTGGAATTATGTATTAACTTTAGAAAATACTGAAGATGAGCTTAAACAAAAAATAAAAAAAAAAATTATTTTCGGATTAAATATTTAAAAAGATGATAATTAGAACTTATTCAAAAATTAATCTTTCTTTAAGAGTGCTAAAAAAATTGAGTAATGGTTTACACGATATTCAGTCTAATACTTTTCTAATAAACCTTTATGATGAGATAAAAGTTTTAAAAACTAAAACTAATAAGGATAAGGTTTTATTTAAAGGAAATTACAGTAAATTTGTAAAAAAAAAAAATACAGTGACCCAGGTATTGAAAATTTTGAGGTCAAACAAAATTATAAATGATCATTATAGAATAGAAGTAAAAAAAAATACTCCAGTTTTTTCGGGCTTAGGTGGTGGTACAAGTAATGCTTTTTTCTTATCTAAATATTTGACTAAAAATAATACAAACAAAAATTTAAAAAAAAAACTAGTTAAAAAGATAGGAACGGATTATGAATTATTTGGCAATAAACAAACTTTTCAAAAAAGCCTATCCAAAATTAAACCATATAAAAAAAATTTTCATTTTTATTTTGTATTAATTTATCCAAATTTAAAATGTTCCACAAAATCAATATATGCAAAAGTTAAGGAATTTAGCAAAAAAAGCAAAGTAAACTTCTCCAATATAAATTCAAAAAGTTTTTTTTTACGACATATAATGGAAGAAAAAAACGATTTGCAGAATATAGCGACAAAAAAATTTCCTATTTTAAAAAGAATGGTTAAAGCTCTGGCCGATCAAAAAAACTGCAAGTTTTCTAGGATGACTGGCTCAGGATCTGTATGTTTTGGATTATTTAACAACCACAAGTCTGCAAAATCAGCTTTAGTAAAAATTAAAAGAAAATATCCTAACTTTTGGTGCGCTATGAGTAAAACTATTTAATTTAATAATTATATGATATATCAAATCGATAAACAATGGGGCATAGCCAAGCGGTAAGGCAGTGGTTTTTGATACCACCATCCTAGGTTCGAATCCTAGTGCCCCAGCCACATTAATGAACAATATATCTTTAAAAATAAATTTACTTAAAAAAAATTTTAAAAACTTTTTTTATCCTTTTTACAAATCATATGAACTAAAAAAAATATTTAATATTTTAGAAAAAGATTCTTCAAGTAAAGAAAAAACAGTAATGATTGTTGGTGGGGCCGTAAGAAATTTTTTAAAAAAAGAAAAAATTGGTGATATTGATATTGCCACTATATTTTCACCAGAGGAAGTAAAAGAAAAATTTCTAAATTCTGATATAAAAGTAATTGAAACAGGAGTAGAGCATGGAACGCTTACTTTGCTTATTAATAATAAAACATTTGAAATAACAACTTTAAGAAAAGATATTAAGACAGATGGAAGACACGCGGAAGTAGTTTTTACAAATGATTGGCAGCAAGATTCAAATAGAAGAGATTTTACAATTAATGCTATTTATTTAGACAGAAGAGGAAAATTATTTGATCCTCAGTCTGGGATAAAAGATTTGGAAAAAAATATTGTTAAATTTATTGGAAATCCAAATACAAGAATTAAAGAAGACTATTTAAGAATTATAAGATTTATTAGATTTTCGATTCAATATAATAGTGAATTAGATTCTGAAGCTTTCCAGACAATTAAACTAAATTTAAATGGAGTCAAAGATTTATCAAAAGAAAGAGTATTTAGTGAACTAATTAAGATTTTATCTTTAAAAAACCTTGAAGATTTAGAAAAAAATGCTGAATTAAAAAATGTTTTTAGTTTGATTTTTCCTGAATTAAGGTACTTGCTTAGGATTAAAAAGATAAAATATCTAAGTAATAAAAATTTATCCAGCCAAGATCTAATTTTATCTATTCTTTTACTCGATGACACAAATAATCATGAATATTTTTGTCATAAATATAGAACCTCAAATAAGACCAAAGAAAATATAAATTTATTCCACAATCTTATTAAAGACTTCAAAATGGATAATTTATTCTTTAAAGATAATCTTAAAAAAAATCTTTATTTGTTTGGAAAAGAAACGTTAATTGAGTTAAACGATTTATTGTTTGTTATTATTTCAAAAAGATCTCGTAAAGATTACTTAGTTGCTCAAAAAAAAATCGTAGAAACACTTGTACCTAAATTCCCGTATAATGGTCAACATTTAATTATGAAAGGTTTTAAGGAAGGCAAAAAAATTGGTTTAGTTTTAAAGAAGCTTGAAAAGGAATGGATAAATTATAGTTTTTCTTTATCAGATAAACAGGCGATAGAAATAATTGAGGAAGAGAGAGATCAATAGTATTCAATATTTAGTATTTGAAAATTTTTTTCTCCAGAGGGTGTGTTTACAGATATCATGTCATCTAAAGTTTTACCTATTAATGCTTTGCCTATGGGTGATTTGTAATAAATTAATTGCTTAGAAATATCCGCTTCATCTTTACCAACAATTTTATATTTAACTTTTTTTTCATCTTCTAAATTTTGTACTGTTACTGTTGAGCCAAAAATAACGTTTCCACCATTATCAATTTTTGTAACATCAATAACATTTGCTCTGGCAATGGTATCGTTAATCGCTATCACTCTACTTTCTATTTGAGCTTGCTGCTCCTTAGCTGCGTGATATTCTGCGTTCTCTTTTAAGTCTCCATGAGATCTAGCTTCTGCAATCGCTGCAACAATTTTTGGTCTCTTTATATTTTTGAGTTCTTCAAGTTCTAGCTTTAGATTTTCAAGACCTTGCACTGTTACTGGTTCTTTATCCATAATTTAATTCCATTTAGCATTTGGAGGTATAGACATTAAAATCGACTCAATGTTACCTCCAGAATTTAGTCCAAACTTTGTTCCTCTGTCATATAACAAATTAAATTCAACGTATCTTCCTCTTTTTAGTAATTGTCTTTTTTTTTCTTTAGTTGACCACTTTAACTTTTCTTTTTTTCCAATCAAATAATTAGTAATATTTATAAACTCTAATCCCAGATCTCTTACAAATTTAAAATTTTTTTCCCAGTTACTCATTTCGTAATCAAAAAATATTCCTCCTATTCCTCTCTGTTCATTTCGATGAGGAATAAAAAAATATTTTTCACACCATTTTTTATACTTATAGTAACTTTTTTTATTTATAATACAAATTTGTTTTAATTTTTTATGAATTATTTTTCTCTCCAATTCATTTGCTGAACTTGGGGTAACATCTATCCCACCGCCAAACCAGAATTTTGATGTTACTATAAATCTAGTATTAAAATGAATAGCAGGAATTTTTGGATTTTTCATATGAGCAACAACAGAAATACCCGATGCCCAATAATTTCCATTTTTTTCCGCACCAGGAATATTTTTTCTAAATTCTTTTTTAAAATTTCCAGATACGGTAGATTTATTAACACCGACTTTATCAAAAACAGATCCATCTAATAAAAGATACGATGTACCACCACCTTCATTGACATCTTCTTTTCTCCATTCTCTTTTCACAAATGTACTTTTTTTAATTCCTTTAGAAGAGTTTTCTAATCTTTGAAATTGATTACATATTTCTAGTTGTAAATAAGAAAACCAATTTTCAGCTAATCTTTTTTTTATATCTATTTCTTTCATCATTTAAAATAATTTATTTGTCTCAGTGCTTCAGAAGAAGCTATCGCCGCAGAGATTGCAACATTTAACGATCTAGCATTTTTATTTAAAGGGATTCTTAACTTATATTTTATCATAGAGTGAACTGCATTTGGTACCCCAGCACTTTCCTTGCCGAACAATAGAAAATCTTTTTTTTTAAAAAAAAATTTATTATATTTTTTTTTTGCTTTTGTGGTCATTAAAATTATCCTAGAATTTGAGTTATAAATCATGAAGCTATTAAAATCTTCATATCTTATAATTTTTACTATTTTTTTGTAATCCATAAGCACTCGCTTAAATCTTGAGTCGTTAATTTGAAAACCACATGGTTCAATAATATGAACTTTTATATCAAAGCATGCTCCAAGTCTTAATATTGCTGCAGTATTTTGAGGTATATCTGGTTGATAAAGGGCAATATTAATCATTTTTAATCAATTTCTGTGTCATTCTGAACCCTGGATAATACTGTTTTTTAGTTTTAATTACGTATTAAAATAGTAAACATCTTATATGGATAAGCTAGAAAAAAAAACTAACAGAAGAGATTTTTTATTTACGGCCAGTTACACTATCGGCGCAGTCGGAGTGGGAGCCATTATTTGGCCTCTAGTTCATCAAATGAATCCAGATAAAGCACAACAAGCCCTTGCGACTACTGAGGTAGATATTAGTCAAGTTGAGCCAGGTAAATCAATTACAGTTTTATGGAGAGGAAAACCGGTTTTTTTAAAAAGAAGAACACAAGAAGAAATATCTGAAGCCAGATCAGTGGAACTATCAGAACTTCCTGATCCTCAAAAAGACGAAGAAAGAGTAAAAGATGGAAAGGACGAGTGGTTAGTAATGCTAGGCGTATGTACGCATCTTGGTTGTGTGCCATTGAAAAATAAAGGAGATTATAACGGTTGGTTTTGTCCGTGCCATGGTTCACATTATGATGTCTCGGGTAGAATTAGAAAAGGTCCAGCTCCAAAAAACATGGAAATACCAAAGTACGAATTTGTTAATAGTAATATAATTAAGATTGGATAAAAATTATGAGCGAACATGAATACGTTCCAAAATCTAAAGTTGGAAAATGGTTTAATGACAGACTTCCATTACTGTCATTAGCCTCTCATTTAACAGACTATCCAACTCCTAAAAATTTAAATTATTGGTGGACTTTTGGAGGAATATTAACGTTTTGTCTTTTAACTCAAATAATTACAGGAATAGTTTTAGCAATGCATTACGTTGCTCATGCAGATTTAGCTTTCGCTAGTGTTGAACATATTATGAGAGATGTAAATTTCGGTTGGTTAATAAGATATATACATAGTAATGGTGCATCGATGTTTTTTCTTGCAGTTTATATTCATATTTTAAGATCATTGTTTTATGGTTCTTACAAATCGCCAAGAGAAGTAATTTGGATAATAGGATTGATGATATATTTATTGATGATGGCAGCAGCTTTCATGGGATATGTTTTGCCTTGGGGACAAATGAGTTTTTGGGGCGCAACTGTGATCACAAATTTATTTAGTGCAATTCCGTTAGTGGGAGATAGTATTACTACTTGGTTATGGGGAGCTTACTCGGTAGATAATCCTACATTAAATAGATTTTTTAGTTTGCATTATTTAATACCATTTTTAATTTTAGGTTTAGTAGTGCTACACATTTGGGCACTTCATGTACCAGGAAATAATAATCCAGTCGGAATAGATATTAAAAAACCTTCAAAAGATACTGTCCCTTTCCATCCATATATAACTATTAAAGATGGATTTGCTCTATTGCTATTTATGATTATCTTTTCAGGATTTGTCTTTTTCGCTCCAAATATTTTAGGTCATTCAGATAACTATATACAAGCTAACCCAATGGTAACGCCGGCTCACATTGTTCCTGAGTGGTACCTTTTACCTTTCTATGCAATTCTAAGGGCGGTCCCAGATAAACTAGGCGGTGTTATCTTAATGTTTGGGGCGATATTAATTCTTTTTGTTTTGCCTTGGTTAGATACTTCAAAAGTAAGATCTGCAGTTTTTAGACCTATTTACAGGCAATTTTATTGGATCTTCGTAATTGATGTTTTGATGTTAGGATACTTGGGCGCCCAGCCAGCTGAGGGGATATATTTAATTTTATCAAGAGTAGGGACTATTTATTATTTTTTACACTTTATTGTAGTGTTGCCTGTGGTTGGCTTGCTAGAGAAGACAGATCCAGTTCCGATGAGTATAGCAGAGCCTGTAATGTCAGGTTCAGCGGATATAGCAATGGCAAAGAAAAATAATGATAAAATTTAGACTATTAAAAAAGACAATTTATATTTTTTCTTTAGTTATCTCTTTTCTTTTATCATTAAACTCAATTAGCTATGGGGCAGAAAAAAATGAACTTTTACATGTTGATTGGAGCTTTAAAGGATTAACAGGTAAATTTGATAGAGCATCACTTCAAAGAGGCTATCAAGTTTACAAAGAAGTTTGTTCGTCTTGCCATTCTATGCAGTATCTAAGTTATAGAAATTTAGGAGAAAATGGCGGTCCGGAGTTTACTATAGAGGAAGTGAAAGCAATTGCAGCTAGTATAGAAATTGAGGATGGGCCTGATAATCAAGGAGAAATGTTTACAAGACCAGGGAGACCTTCAGATAAATTTAAAAGCCCTTACCCAAATATGAAAGCATCTATGGCTGCAAATGGTGGAGCTTATCCTCCTGACATGTCAGTTTTAGTCAAAGCTAGGCCTGGCGGCGCTAATTATATTTATTCAGTATTAATGGGTTATGAGGAAGCACCTGCTGGTGTAGTTTTGGATGACGGTGTTTATTACAATAAATATATGATAGGAAATAAAATTAAAATGTCTTCTCCTCTATCAGAGGATATAGTTGAATACACTGATGGAACAGATGCTTCAATTGATCAAATGGCTAAAGATGTAACTACATTTTTATCTTGGGCCGCTGAACCGGAATTAGAGGAAAGACATAAGACAGGTGTTAAAGTTTTAATTTATTTGATTCTTCTTTCAACGCTGGTTTATTTAAGCATGAAACGTATTTGGTCAAGGATTGACCCTGAAATATAATACATCACCATCTTTTACTAAGTATTCTTTTCCCTCTATTCTCAATTTACCATTTTCTTTGCATTTTTCAGCACTACCGTATTTTATAAAATCATCACAAGTAACAGTTTCTGCTCTAATAAAATTTTTTTCAAAATCAGTATGTATTACTCCCGCAGCTTTTGGAGCAACCGTATTTTTTTGAACAGTCCAGGCTCTACTCTCTTCTGGGCCAGAGGTAAAAAAGGTGTCTAAATTTAAAAGATTGTAACCCTCTTTAATTAATTGATTTAAACCAGTTTTATCTAATCCAATTTCTTTCATAAAATGTTCTCTTTCTGCTTTATCCAAACCCATTATTTGATCTTCTATATCCGCACAAATTATTACTATTTTTTCATTAGGTAATTTTTTTTTTACAATCTCAGTATACTTGTTTCCTTTAATAAGACTGTTATCATCAACATTGCAGACAATAATTTTAGGTTTTATACTTAGAAGCCCCAAAGAAAATAAAAATTTTTCTTCTATTTCTCCATTAAAACTTAACTCTTTACTTTCATTTAAAAGTTTCAAATTTTTCTCTAATAAAACTAATTCTTTTTCTTCTAATAATTTTCTCTTATTCTTCTCTAATTTTTTTTGAATAGTTTCTATATCTGCTAAAAGAATCTCAGTTTTAATAGTTTCCAGGTCGTTTAGAGGATTAATCTCTGAATTTACATGGGTAATTTTATCAGAATCAAAACATCTGACTAAGTGTATAATTGCGTCAACTTCTCTAATGTGAGATAGAAACTTATTTCCTAAACCCTCTCCTTTAGATGCGCCCTTAACCAATCCAGCTATATCGACAAAAGTGATGTTAGTATAAATTTTTTTTTTTGACTTCGATAAATTTGAAAGTTGGTCCAATCTCTTATCTGGAACATCGACTACTCCAATATTTGGATCAATGGTACAAAAAGGAAAATTTGCTGCTTCTGCATTTTTTGAGGCAGTTAAAGCGTTGAACAATGTTGATTTACCAACATTTGGCAAACCGACAATTCCACATTTAAATCCCATTAAGATTTTGATTAACTTTACTTGAAAATAAATCTATTTTCTTTTCAATAAGTGTTGGAATTGATTTAACAATATTATCAGCAATCTCTTTTATTTTTTCTTCCTCGTCTTCTTTAAAATCTTCTAGAACATGTTTATTTACTTTTTGTTTTTCTTTAGGGTGACCTATTCCTATTCTTACACGAGAGTAGTCTTTACCTATAAATTTATCAATCGACTCAATTCCATTGTGCCCTGCACTACTTCCACCAAATTTAGCTTTTACTTTTCCAAAATCTATATCTAGGTCATCGTGAAAAACAATTACATCTTTTGCGTCAATCTTAAAATAATCTATTAGTTCCTTGATTGCAGTTCCAGAATTATTCATAAAAGTTAGTGGTTTTATTGCATAAACTTTTTTAGTTTCAATATTACCTGTAGTTAGCAATCCTTTGAATTTAGGTTTTTGTTTTGAGAGTTTAAAATGTAAATTTATTGCATCTATGATTTTAAATCCAATATTGTGTCTATTATTTGAGCTATTAGGTCCTGGATTACCCAGTCCAACTAGTAAAAGCATATATTCTTATTTCTTTTCAGCAGGTTTTTTTTCTGCAGCAGGTTTTTTATCGCTACCTTGATCTTTTCCTTTATCATCTTTTTTAGCTGCATCTCCTTCTTTACCAGAGGCTGTAGCAGCACCCTCAGCACCTTCAGTAGTTTCTTGTCCTTCGGCAGTACCTTCGGCGGTTGCTTCTTCTGGTTTTTCTGGTTCTTTAACCACAGTCGGCGCAGCGACAGTAGCTATCACAAAATCTCGACCTAAAATAGTTGGAGCAACATCTTGAGGAAGTTTTACTGTAGAAATTTTGATACTTGTTCCAATGTCCAAACCCGCTAAGTCAATGATTATATCATCAGGTATCTTCTCAGCTGGACATTTTAATTCTACTTTTCTTCTTACTATATTCAAAACCCCACCTCTTTTTAACCCGGGTGACTCAGAGTGATTAATAAACTGAACCGGCAATTCTATCACAATTTTTTTGCCTGGCACAATTCTCATAAAGTCAATATGAATTGGTTCATCCGAAACCACATGGTAAGCTACTTCTCTTGGCAGCACTTTTTGCTTTTGCCCATCCAGATCTAACTCAAGAACCGTAGACAGAAATGAATCAGAGTTTAGAATATTTTTAATAGATTTTTTCTCGATTGATATTTTGGTATTTGGATCTTTACCTCCATATAAAATAGCTGGGACAAATCCCTCTGATCTCAACTTTTTAATTTGACCAGATGTGTTGTTGTCTCTTTTTATTGCTTTTAAATTATTCATTTTATTAATTTAATTGGAGCTATATAACTCTACTTTTGCAATAAAACAAGCACTAATTGAATAAATCTGATACAGAATTAGAATTAGCTATTCTTTTTATAGCTTCAGCCATTAATGAAGATATAGATAATACTTCAATTTTATTGTTATTTTTTATTTTTTTGGAATTATCGATCGAGTCAGTGATAATTAGCTTTTTTATTTTAGATTTTTTTATTTTTGCTACTGCCTCTCCACTTAAAACAGCGTGAGTTATGAAAACATACACATCTATAGCGCCTGCTTTTTTTAAAGCCTCTACAGCATTTACAATTGTTCCACCACTATCAATTATATCATCTACTATTATACAAGTTTTTCCTTCAACATCCCCTATAATGTTCATTACTTTAGATTGACCAGGCCTTGGCCTTCTTTTGTCTATAATCGCTAAATCAGCTTTAATTCTTGTGGCAAGACCTCTTGTTCTTTGAACTCCACCAACATCAGGAGAAACGCAAATCAATTTTTTACTTTTTAATTTTCTTTTTATATATTTAGCAAAAAGTGGAGTAGTAAATAAATTATCTACTGGCATATCAAAAAATCCTTGAATTTGACCAGCGTGCAAATCAACAGTTACAACTCTACTTGCACCAGCATTAGTTATTAAATTTGCAACAACTTTTGCAGAAATAGAAGTTCTAGGAGCAACCTTCCTATCTTGTCTTGCGTAACCATAGTATGGAATAACTGCAGTAATATTTTTTGCAGACGATCTTCTAAGGGCATCGATAACTAGCAGCAACTCCATTAAATTATCATTAGCAGGATTAGAAGTAGATTGAATTACAAAAACGCTATTTCCTCTGATATTTTCATTAATTTCAATATAGATTTCCCCATCTGCAAATCTTTTAATATTAGTATTGACTAATTTTAGTTTTAGCTGTTTTGCTATATCCTTACTGAGCTTAGGGTTGCTAGTTCCAGATAATATTTTCATGAAGTCATTTATTTATACAATTTTTTGTTTAAGTTTTCAAACATATTGTTGAAACACATCTTCCATAATCAGTTTCTGCTAGTTGTTGAGATCGTCTATAGCTAAAGAAATTATCGATATCTGTAAATGTATCAAGATCAATATTATCAATATTTGTAACTCCACCATCTATTAGTAGATTTCTCGAGTAATTTCTAATATCAAAAAAAAATTTATTGTCATTTTTTTTCAAAAAAAAATCCTTATTCTTAGTATTTTCACTTAAAAAATTTTCATAAAATTCTACACCAACCTCATAGCTTTCGGGGCCAATGCAAGGCCCTATAGCAGCGATAATTTTATTGTTGCTATTTAACGTTCTAAATTTTTCTAATGTATTTCTTATCACTCCCTTTTTTGATCCTTTCCAACCAGCGTGGATGCAACCAATAATTTGATTGGCTTGATCGTATAAAATAATTGGAACACAGTCGGCTGTTAAAACTCCCAGAGCAACTCCCTTCAACTTTGTAACTATAGCGTCTGCTGAAAATTGAACATCTGACACATTATTCTCATTTATCAGAATTACTTTATTGCTATGAGTTTGATTCATTAATATTAAATTTTTTCTATAAATACCCATTTTTTTTGAAACAAAATTTAAATTTTTTTCTATATTTTCTGTTTTATCTTTTGAACCTTTTCCACAATTGAGACTGCTATATAAACCTTGAGAAAATCCGCCATTCCTAGAAAAAAAACAATGATCTATAGTATTAAACTTATTGAGTTTTTTTGAAAAAAACATTAGCTAAACCCTATTAAAGATTTTTTTTGACCCGTATAAGCAAAAATAACTTTAAACAATTTCCCCATATACTTATGGCTCAACAATCTTTCTAAACGAGTGTATAAGTCAGATTTTTCTTTAAAAGTCATATGCTTGCCTACAATTTCAGCCCTTGTTAAAATCCCAATTTTTTTCAAAAAATAACTTTGTGGGACTATTTTACTTACATTCAAACTGTTTTTTGAAAAATAGTTTTTTAGCAAGTCAAAATTTACTAATGAAGTTACATCTGCATTCCCAATGTTTCGAAAGATATCATTTTTTTTATGTGATTTAATAGACTGTAAAGTACTAATATTTTTTGTTTTTAAATAACCATAATCTATTAGTAATAAGCCGCCATCTAATTTTTTTATTTTTTTTATGATTGGCTTCAATTCATTTAATCCAAGCTTTGGAAATTCTACGAATAAATTCTTGTTAAATAATCTGTATTTCTGCAATAATAATACATCATTTTTAGATGCTTTTTTAAAAACAGTCTTGATTTTAAAATTTTTATTAATTTTGATAAATTTTTCATATATCGTTTTCTTGCTTTTTTGAAATTGTTTAATTGGAATTGCATCAAAAAATTCATTTCCTAAAAAAATTACAGGACCTTTCTTAATTTTATCTAAACTTGATATCCATTGTACCTTGTTAGAGTCTAACTTTTTCTTTTGTATTTGAGTAAGATTTTTGCTCTTTTCATATAGAAAGAGATTGCTTGAATTAAAAAAATTTGGAAATTTTTTAAAAGTATTGATTAAAACTTTAAATAATTCTCCATTGCCAGGGCCTAACTCAACAATATTTATTTTTTTAGGTTTAGCTAAATTTTCCCAGTAATTGATAATCCATATAGCCAACATTTCGCTAAACAGAAATGAAATACTCGGCGACGTTACAAAATCTCCATCTTTGCCAAATGGATTGTTTTTTTGATAATATCCCAAATCTTTCTTATATAAAATCTCTGAAAAAAAAGTATCAAGAGCTATTATTTGAGGTTTTTTAAAATATTTATTTATAGATTTCATTTTTTTTAATTATACCTAAAACAATAATGCCAGAAACAACCATAATGCTGCTCAATAATGCGCCCATGCTTAAAAAACCTAGTAAATGTCCCACTTGAATATCAGGCTCTCTAAAATACTCAGCAATAATTCTAAATATTCCGTAAAAGATTAAAAAAAGACTTGAGCAATATCCATTTATACTTTTTTTTATAAAAATATTTAAAATTATAAACAATATAATGCCCTCAAGAATTGCTTCGTATAACTGAGAAGGGTGTCTAACAACATTGTCAACAAGTGGAAATTTAAAACCCCAACTTACGTCTGTAGGCTTTCCATATAATTCACTATTTATAAAATTAGCCAATCTTCCAAAAAATAATCCTATAGGCGCAACACATGCAACAATATCTAATAAAAAAAGAGGCTTGATACCTTTGTTTCTTGCAAATAACGATGTACCTATGATAACTCCTAAAAGACCGCCATGAAAAGACATGCCACCATGCCACAACATTAAAATTTCAATAGGATTATCTAGATAAAAGTTAAAATTATAAAAAATTATATAACCCAATCTTCCACCAATTATTAAGGAAATTATAATATAAGTAATCAAATCATCAAAATTGGCTTTAATATTTAAATCGTTTTGATTGAGCGATCTATAATTAAATATTTTTTTGCCGTACCACCAACCCATCAAAATACCCAGAATATAAGCTAGTGAATACCACCTAAGTTCAAAAAATCCCAAATTAAATAAAATTGGGTCAAAGTTATGAGTATACATTTAAGAATTTATAACATAATTGATATTTAATTTCTTATCAACTAAGATTAAATATGAACAATTCAGAAAAACTATTGAAAATGTTATCTAGTTTAGTGGAAAATGGAATTTTAACATCTCAGGATGTAAAAAAAGAAATATTAACAAATATTAAATTTCAAAAAGATAATTTAATAGAAAAACTTCAGGTTGTTTCTAGAGAAGAGTTTGAGGTTTTAAAAAAATTAGTTCAAAAGCAAGAAAAACAAATTGAAAAATTGAAAAGAAAGAAAATTATTAAAAAGGCAAAGAGATCTTAACCAATAATCCATTATGAACACTTTTGGATAGCTTTATATTTCCTCCATGAGAATTAATTATATCCTCGGCTATTGATAATCCAAGACCAACCCCAGATTTATTCAAACTTCTGCTTTTGTCTATTCTAAAAAAAGGTTTAAAAACATTTTTAAATTGCTCCTCATTAATGCCAGGTCCATCGTCTTCTATTATGATTGTTAGTCTGTTTGTGGTTTGTTTTAAACTAATATAAACGTTATCTCCGTAAGCTAATCCATTTAAAATAATATTATTCAAACATCTTTTAAGAGCCATTTTTCTTGCTACTAAAATTAGCTCTTTATTACTCTCCTCAAAGTGTAGTTTATTATTTTTAATCCCCTCTAATATCTCTTTAAAAAAAATATTTATATTAATCGCTGATGAGTCCTCTTGCACTTGGGTCTTTGCAAACTGCAAATAATTATTCAACATTTTTTCCATTTCATCAATATCATTAGACATTTTTTCACCAATATCTTTTTGATTTAGCATAGCTAATTGAAGTTTAAGTCTTGTGAGAGGAGTCCTTAAATCATGACTGATGCCCGATAACATTTCCGATCTCTGATTTAGGTGTCTATTTATTCTTTTTACCATTCTATCAAACTCGTAAGATGCTTTTCTTATTTCGGATGCTCCAGATGTTCTGAATTCATTTATATATTCACCCTTACCAAATCTTTCAGCTGCTTTAGCTAAATTGATTATTGGCCTTGTTTGATTTTTTAAAAAAATTATTGCTATAAAAATTAAAACAAAAGAAGGTAAAGTAATCCACAGTAAAAATAATCTAACAGATGATGTGGCAATTTTTTCTTTAGGAACTATAAATTGTATAATTTCATTTTCAGCTTTTATTTTAATTTCAACAGCATTTTTATATTTTGATGTACTAAACCAATAATTATTATTTCCAAATACTGATTTTAATTCTCTTCTTAAAGATCTATCCATTGGTCTGAATTTTTTTTCAGCACTTATAGAGGGTAATTTATCTTTTTGTATGTCTATATCAAAATTGAAATTATTTTTATAGCTATCCTCTAAAAATTCTAAATTTTCTTTATCATTAAGATATACATCATGTAGAGTTTTAAATGTTGCAACCAAAGATCTAGTCATACCTTTATTTGCTTTAATCCATATACTATCAAAAAAAACTATTGTTATGATTATTTGTAAAATTATTGTTGGCGCAGCAACAATAATTAAGGATCTATAAAATAAACCTTTTGGTAATAAAATTTTTAAATATTTATTCAACCCAAAGAACATATCCTGATCCTCTTATTGTTTGTAAATATTTTGGTTTTTTTGGGTCTATCTCAATTTTTTGTCTTAGTCTTGTTATCATTACATCCACTGATCTTTCTTGTGATATATTAGCTAGTTCGCCTATCTGAAGCCTAGAGTAAGTTTTACCTGGGTTTGACAGCATTTCAACAAGTATTTTTTTTTCCGCGATATTTAATTTATTAATTTCTCCTTTTAATTTTATAGACATTTTATTTAAGTCAATTTCAGCTAAACCAATTTTGTTTACATCCTGTAATTTTATTTTTTTATTTTTTGAAATTATATTTTTTATTCTCAATAATAATTCTTTAGGCTCAAAAGGTTTGCCTAGGTAATCATCAGCTCCTAGTTCCAAACCAGCAATCCTATTTTCAACCTCTCCTTTAGCTGTAAGAAGTATTATTTGAAAATTACTTTTTTTTTTCAATTCTTTTGTTAATTCAAAACCACTTTGTCCTGGCATCATTACATCCAAGACGATTAAATCAAACTTAAATTGGCTGATTAGCATTTTTGCTTTTTCAGCATTAGAAGCTGTTGAGACAATAAAACTATTGTCAATTAGGTACTGTTTAATTAATTCTCTTATTCTGTCATCGTCATCTACTACAAGTATATGAAACTTATTTTGCGCCATCTATTATCCTACTTAATAACTGTTTAAATTTAATGACGGAGTCCGGCTCAGAATTTTGTAGAGCATAAAAAACCCTCTTTTTTTGAGACTCGTACACTTTTTCAAAGAATAATTTACCGTCTCTATCAAGAAAAAGTTTTTTTTTTCTTGTATCGTTGTCGTCTTTTAATTGTTTAATTGTTTTTGATTTTATTAGTTCTCTTAAAACTCTATTTAAACTTTGTTTGGTAATCTTAAGTTTAAACATAAGCTCACTAACTCCAATACCTGGAAACTGCTCTATTAAATATAAAGCTCTTAAATGAGCCAAACCAAATAATTTTTTTGATAATATTTCTTTTGGATCAGAAAAAATTTCTTTGTAAGAATAAAAAATTAGTCTTATAAAATCCTTTATTTGTTCATCTTTGAGATATAATAATTCTTTCATAATTGGTAAGTTATGTTGACTTATTGTATTAAGAAATATACTTTTTTGAAACTAAAAAAATAGTAATATTTAATTTATTTTATGGAAACAGTGCCTTACGACAAAAGATCAGGCAAACTATGGTTTAATGGAAAAACTATAGACTGGGCTGATGCAAAAATTCATGTTTTAAACCATGGGCTACACTATGCTAGTTGTGTTTTTGAAGGAGAAAGAGTTTATGATGGTGAAATTTTTAAATTGGAAGAACATACAGAAAGATTATTTTATTCCGCTAAAAGAATGGGAATAGATGTTCCATATAGTCAAAGTGAATTAAATGAAGCTTGTAAAAATATAGTTAACATCCAACAAGTAAATAACGGTTATGTGCGCCCAGTTATATGGAGGGGCAGTGAAATGATGGCCATCTCAGCACAGAAAAATAAAATTAATGTAGCTATAGCTACTTGGGAATGGGGTTCTTACTTTGATCCAAAACTTAAATTAAACGGTATAAAATTAGATATTTCATCATGGAGAAGGCCGTCTCCTAACTCTATTCCGTGGGATACAAAAGCTGCAGGACTTTATATGATTTGTACGCTTTCCAAACATGAGGCTGAGTCAAAAGGTTTTACAGATTCGCTTATGCTTGATCACGAGGGAAATATAGCTGAAGCGACAGGTGCTAATATATTTTTTAAAAATGACAAAGAAGAACTACATACTCCTATACCAGATTCTTTTCTTGATGGTATCACCAGAAGATCAGTAATAGAGATAGCAAAAAAAAAGGGCATCAAAGTTATAGAAAGAAAAATTGGTCCAGAAGAAATGAAAAATTTTGTTGGATGTTTCTTAACCGGAACTGCAGCTGAAATTACGCCTGTTGCACAAATAGATAAATACAATTTTAAAGTTTGTGAACTTATTAAAGATTTAAATGAAGGTTATCAAAATTTAGTTAGAAAAAAAACTGCAGCCTAATCTTTATTATCCTCGCTGATTGCGTGATCTATGCCTTTAATTAAATAATCGTAGCCTGTGTACAAAGTTAAAAATGCAGAAAGCCAAAGCAAGATAATACCAATAGTTTGTGCGTTATAGTCTTGAAAGTTTATAATTTTATTTCCACTATCACCTGTCAATAAAATTGCTATTGAAAGCATTTGTATAAATGTTTTCAATTTAGCTAAACTAGTAACCGGCATATCTATACTAACCTTTGCGAGAAATTCTCTTAGTCCAGAAATAAGTATTTCTCTAGTTAAGATTATAATCGCAGCCACTACCTCAAAATTTTTAATAGTACCGTTCATTACTAAAAGAATAAGAGCCGCTGAAACTAAAATTTTATCTGCAATTGGATCAAGCAACTCACCCAACTTTGACTCTTCCTTAAATAATCTTGCTAATAACCCGTCTAAATAATCAGTGAAACTTGCAAGTACAAATAAAAAAAATGGTATTAGATCCCCAAATAAGCCTGGTAAAAAAAATGAAATTACAAAAATTGGAACTATAATTATTCTTCCAATGGTCAATATATTTGGTATTTTTATATTCATTCGTGAAAATAATTATATATTTTCTTAGCAACATTGTCTTCAATTCCTTCGACTGACTTTAATTCATCAAAACTAGCAGACTCCACCGACCTTGCTGACCCGAAATGATTTAATAAAGCCCTTTTTCTCTGTTTTCCTATACCTGTAATTTGATCCAGCAAAGATTTGCTTATACCTTTCTTTCTTTTGGCTCTGTGCGAGCTAATTGCAAATCTATGAGCCTCATCTCTCAATCTCTGAATGAAGAATAAGAGCGGATCATTTTTTTTAAATTTATATATTTTTTCTCTATAAAACATTGTTTCTTCACCAGCATTTCTATTTTTTCCTTTAGCAATAGCAATAACTGGCATTTCATGTAATCCTAATTCGTTTAAAATTTCCCTACTCACTGAATATTGTCCCTTTCCACCATCTACCATTACAAGGTCAGGAAGTGATAATGCGCCAGCTTTTTCTTTTACTGCTTTTGAAAATCTTCTAAATAAAACTTCTTTTAACATTCCATAATCGTTTCCTTTGACAGACTCGTTCTTAATATTAAATTTTCTATATCTTTTTTTTTCAAAACCCTCGTTACCAAAAGTTATTAAAGCACCAATGCAATTAGTACCTTGTATATGACTATTATCATAAACCTCAATAAGATCTGTATTTTGATTAAGATTGAACCTAGATGTAAGTTGTTCTATTAAATTTGTATTACTTTTGGTATCATAAAGTTTTTGAGTTAAAGCCTGTTTGGCATTTTTTTCAGCTAAATTAGATAAACTTATTTCTTCTTTACTTTTAGCTTGTTTGATAATTATATTTTTATTTTCTTTACCACTAAAAGCTCTCTCTAATAAAATTTTTTCAAGTATTTGATAATTTGTAATAATTAATTCAGGAATAGTTTTATTTTCATAAAATTGTGAAATAAAAGATGACAAAATATTTTCTAGTTTTTCGTCAGGGTCATGCTTTGGAAAAAAAGCTTGATTTCCCCAGTTTTGTTTGGCTCTAAAAAAAAATACTTGTATGCAAGTTTTCCCTGAGTCTTTATAAATACTTATTACATCTGCTTCGTTTAAGTTGGTCTGATTTATTTTTTGTGAAGATTGAATTTGAGTAAGTGCTTTAATCCTATCTCGAGCTACAGCAGCTTTTTCATAATCTAATTCTTTACTTGCTATTTCCATTTCTTTGGACAATTTTTTTTGTATTCTTCTAGACTTACCAGATATAAAATCCACAGCATCGTCTACAGTTTTTTTATAATCTTTTTCTTCAATATGTTTAACGCACGGACCAGAACATCTTTTTATTTGATAAAGTATGCAAGGTCTTTCTCTATTTTTAAACACTGTATCGTCGCAAACCCTCAACATAAAAATCTTTTGGAGAATTTTGATTGTCCAGTTAGCAGAACTTATAGAAGCAAAAGGACCAAAGTAATAACCATCTCTATTTTTTTTTCCCCTTAACTTAGTAAGTTGTGGCCATTTATCTTTGTGACCAATAAATATATATGGGAAAGATTTATCATCACGTAGCAAAATATTAAATCTTGGTTTATGTTTCTTAATTAAATTTGCCTCTAATAGAAGAGCTTCACTCTCATTAGTTGTAGTTGTGATTTCTAAATGCTTTGTAAGAGACAACATCCTTTCAGTTCGAATAGCTAAATTATTGTCAGATACGTAATTTTTTAATCGATTAGGTATATTTTTGGCTTTTCCAATATATAGAATTTCTTTTTTAGCACCAAGCATTCTATATACACCCGGGTTCTTAGGTAATAACGGGATTTTATCTTTAATTACTTTTTTTCCTAAATCTAAGTTATTTAGCATAACCTTTTTTTTGTAATTTCTACCCCTACAGAAGAAGTATTTTCAATAATTTGAGTTTTTTCAATTTTAAGTTTTACTTTTTGAATATTATTATTTTTAAATAATTCAAAAAAAATATCTTCAGCTAAAGTCTCTAATAGTTCATAATGTTTATTTGTTGAAATTTTAGTAATATTCTTAATTACTATTTCATAATTTACTATGCTATTTTTTTTATCTTCGATAGGGACAAGCGAAGGATTAACTTCAATATTAACATTAAACTTTACTTCTTGTTTTTTTATTCTTTCAAAATCATGAATACCTATGGACATTAAAAGAGTTAAGTCAGTTATTAAAATTTTTCTTTTATAAGAATAATTTTGTTTAGATTTTAATCTAATAACTTTCAAATTTTTTTTTTTCATTCTTTAGTATTAATTATATCTGGTGTTTGCCAGGCAAGTGATTGACCACTGTCTACACTTATAACTTGGCCTGTTATGCTATCATTTTTAATAAAATATTTTATAGTCTCACAAATATTTTCTGGATCTACTTTCTCTTTCAAAATTAAAGATTTCCATTGCTTTTTGAAATGTTTATCGGATTGTCTTTTGTTTTTTATTGTTGGGCCGGGAGCAACACCATTTACTCTAATGCCTGGAGCTAGCTTCATAGCAGATATTTTTGTTAGTGTTTGAAGTCCAGCTTTACTAAGAGTGTAAGAAAAAAAAAATGGAGTTAATTTAAAGATTCTTTGATCGATAATATTTATTATATTTCCTTTTTTTAATTTAAGGTATTTTCCAAAATTCTGAGTAAGAATAGCTGGTGCTTGTAAATTCACATTAATGTGTTTATTAAAACTTTTTTCATTAAAATTGATCAAATCATCTTTCTCAAAAATTGATGCATTATTTATAAGGCAGTCCAATCCTTTCATCACTTTGTAGGCAAAAGGAATAATCTTTTTTGTTTCTGACACTATAGATAAATCAGCTTTTATTAAAAATACTTTAGAGCCGTAACTTTCTAACTCTCTTTTAAGTTTTTTTACCTCTTTACCTGATTTATTATAATGCAATGTAATCTTTACATCATACCCAGCTAAAGATTTTGATATCGCGGCACCAATTCTAGTTGCACCTCCAGTTATAATTATTTTTTTGGCTTTCATTTTTTTTTTTGTCTTTTAGTTTTTGACCCTGGTGTTCCTAAGGTTGACCTGCCTTTGGGATAAACTTTATTTTTTAAGTTATACTGACTTATTTTTGGGTTTAATGTAATCTCTAATTCACTTACTTCAAGTTTTCTAATTTCATCTCTAATTCTAGCTGCCTCTTCGAACTCTAAGTTTGAAGCGGAATCTTTCATCTTTTTATTTAAACTTTTTAGATGCTTTTTAAGGTTTCCTCCAATATTAGACTCTCTTAAGCTTCCATAGTCTTTTTCATATACGGATTGCAAAATATCTCCAATATCTTTTTTTATTGACTCTGCAGTAATGTTATTTTTTTTATTATATTCTAACTGCCTACCTCTTCTTCGATCTGTTTCTTTGATAGCTTTATCAATACTTTTAGTTATTTTGTCAGCATATAAAATAACTTTTCCATCAATGTTTCTAGCAGCTCTTCCAATAGTTTGAATCAAAGAAGTTTCAGATCTCAAAAATCCCTCTTTATCTGCATCTAGTATTGCAACTAATGCACATTCAGGAATATCCAAACCTTCTCGTAGTAAATTAATTCCTACTAAAATATCAAATACACCCATTCTTAGGTCTCTTATAATTTCTATTCTCTCCAAAGTATCAATATCAGAATGCATATATCTTACCTTAAGGCCATTCTCATGAAGATATTCTGTTAAATCTTCTGCCATCTTTTTTGTCAGGGTTGTTGCTAAAACACGATAGCCTTTTTCAATAACTTTTGCGGCTTCATGCATTAGATCATCTACCTGTGTTTTAGCAGGCCTTATCTCTACCGGAGGATCTATTAGACCTGTAGGTCTTATAATTTGATCTATATGTTTATTGTTAGTTTGTTTTAATTCCCAAGGGCCTGGAGTTGCTGAAACAAATACTGTTTGTGTTCTCATCATGTCCCACTCCTCGAACTTGAGCGGTCGATTATCCATACAAGAAGGGAGTCTAAAACCATATTCAGCTAATGTGCTCTTTCGTGTACGATCACCTTTGTACATACCATTTAATTGTGGAAC